>CEQX01019825.1_pt1 | contig 23357 bp, 13 predicted proteins | sample 356261 | NCBI WGS metagenome assembly CEQX01 (sample SAMEA2621076, study PRJEB7988) | marine metagenome | isolation source: saline water (ENVO:00002010), including | reverse complement strand
ATCCTTCCCTCCACTCTGCGCCACCACTTGGTAACTGATCGCCAGACGATGCCTGCCTGCTGTCTTGGCTTCCCAGACAATTCCCGCCCGATGAGCACTTCCAACCCTCATGAAACGAGCAGACCGGGAGCGGTTCTTCTCATTGCGCATGCGTCCAGGATCAATCTTCACAGCCTGAGGCCGACCAGCCTCGAGAGGAATCGCCTGAGCCATGATACGCTCGGCCACCGCAAGATACTTCTCCATGAGAAGAGGAGAAATCGATAAGACATCCCCGATCGTATCGAAGCCGTAGCCCGTATCATCAGGAGGAAACGCATCGTTCACATTAAATTTCACACCCAGAATATCCTCGACCGAGTGCCCGTATTCCACGCGATTGAGACGGCGCAGCGTCACCCGCCCCGGATCCGGATTTGCTGGATCAAGCCCGAAGACCTTACGCTGAATCCACGAGATCACCTCTGCACGCTCATCCGCATTCGGCTGACTCTTCTTTGCCGGAGGCATCAGATCGGAACGGAGATTCTTCCAGACCCGCAACCACAACTCCTGATTATCCAGCTTGTGAATGCCATTGACGGGATCATCCAGGGAAACCTCTCCCTTCGAGGCCCCATCACCATGGCAATCGTAGCAATACTGTTCGAGGAGAGGTTTAATCTTCGCCTCAAATTCACCAGCTGCGACACCTTCTTCTTCCGCTGCCTGAATCGCCGCGGAGGAGAAGCCACTCACCACCAGAGTCAGGCACGCAAAGGCGGACCTGACTTTTTTAAGGCCCGGGATCAAGGTTGATTCTCTATCCGGCATTCTTCAGTCCCCGAAAAAAAAATCATTGAATACACGTGCTGACAACTCGACCCCAACGGCTGAGGGGTGACTCCCATCCTTTGCGAAAAGGCGCTTTCCTCGCCCCTTGCTCACCTCTACTGCCCATGCTTCACCAACCGGCACAATCAGAGCATGCCCTGCGACCACAGCAGCTTCCTGATAGCCTGTGATCAATCGCTTCTGCATCTTTTCAAAGGTATCATCGGGATAGCTTTTCTTGTTCCCCCGATCCCCGTCACGACGACCCCAAGTCTGAAAAAACACCGGAAGAGCCCCAGCCTTCCGAATTTCTGTGACGAGGACTCTTACATGAGGATTCATCTCCCTCATCCGTTGCGCTCTGCTGAAGGAAGGGCGCTGACTCTGCTCCTGCAATACCACCACATCCCATTTCCCGTTCCGAATTCGAGTCAGAGTATCCTCTGATCGCGCATGCTTCTCCAGAGTCCACCCCCCTCGCGTGATCCCCTCAACAACAACTGGACGGCCCTCTTCGTGCGTTATCCTGGCCAGCGCCTTGGGAACCTTGAAGCTATAACTATTTCCCACGAAAAGAATCCGCGGCTCATCGCTCTTATCGAGGCGATCGCGCAGCTCTGCTTTCTCGTCCTTGGAGAAAGCAGCACCCGATACCGCGAGGACGAGGACAGCTGGTATTACTTTCATCATTTTAGGGCTCCCATAGCTTACTCCTTCTCCTTGCCTCCGATACAGAAGAGGTGCCTCTCTCCTCTGATAAAGAGTTCACGACCTGCTGGAGCCGGAGTCGCATCGACTCCCTCTCCCACCGTATTGATTCCAACGACTTCAAACTTTTTACTATCTCTGAGAACCACCGTTGTTCCACTGCGACCGGTCACGTAGACATATCCTCCTGCCGCAATTGGTGACGCGTAGGTCCGGGAAACTTCCGGAACCCGCTCTGTGACGTAGTGCGCTTCGCCACTAACCGCATCAAGACATGTCAGCATTCCTGATTTGCCGCTGTGATAGTAGAGCCGCGATCCTGAAATCAATGGGGAAGCAATATCCGGGGTATGGCGATCCCGATCCCAAACAACACTCTTTGTCCCTTTCAAATTACCCCGCCCCTCAAGGTCGAAGGCCCCGATGAATGCTCCTCGAAAGCCACTCCCAACAATAGCGAGACCGTTAATGGCCACCGCAGAGGCCACCGGCCTCTGAGTTTGCCCTTCACAGCGCCAAAGTTCTTTCCCCGTCGCGAAATCATATCCCCTCGCACAGGTCTGCCCATTCATTATCACCTGCTTGCTACCCTCATGATCAACAACCAAAGGAGTTGCCCAGCAGGTGGGCTCCTCTTTCCGGAGCGCCTGCCAGAGAGTCTTCCCATTCCGACGGTCCAACGCATAAAGCGATGAAGGTCCATCGTGATCCCAGGGAACAAGAATCCTGTCCCCATGAATGGTAGGTGAACTACCCTCCCCGAACTCGTTTCGAGTAGTCATCTTTCCAAAATCACTCCGTTTCCAAACCGGAGTCCCATCCATTCGAAAACAGAACAACCCCCGGGACCCGAAATGAGCATAAACGAATTCACCATCAGTACAAGGGGAAGCGGAGGCGAACCCGTTCGTTGAGTGTGTTCCCTCATGCGGCACAGCCTCAATCGCAGTCCGTTCCCACCTGATCTTTCCTGTCTTGCGATCGAAGCAAAATAGTTTGAACGCCAGCTTGGATAAGCTTTTTCCATCGAAACCAGACTTCCCTGCAATTGGGACCGCCGACACAACAAAAACACGATCTTCCCAAACCACGGGAGATCCCGATCCTCTGCCCGGGACTGGGACTTTCCACCTGACGTTCTTGATCTCTCCCCAATTCGTCGGAGGCTGAGCCTCTGAAGAAGATCCGTTCCCTGTCGGCCCACGCCAATGGCCCCAGTTTGCTGCAGGAAGGTTACCCAGTTGCACCAAAAAGGCTGCTAAAAAGAAAAGATGACGTATATGCATGGGTTGTTTGATCCTTCATATCATTCCTCCCTTTTGATCTAAGTGCAAACTTGTTTGAAGAACTAGAAGCTATAGTTCATTCCCATCCAGAAGGATCGGGGTTGACCGATGGAGCGTAATCCGACGCTGCTGAGTCCGGTGGTGATCTCTTGATCAAAGAGATTCTCAATTCGGGCATGAATCTTCACATCTCTGGCAAGCTCAAATTCTCCCCCAAGTCGGGCTGTCCACCAGGACCCGAGCAGGCGCTCTCCCATGGGATCGTCGAACTGACTGCTACCTATTTCCACTTCGGCAAAAACTCTCAGCCCGTCCAGTGGCCTACCCCTGATCGCCGCGATGAAACTATGCTCAGGACTCTGCGGAAAAGACTGCCCCTCGAGCCCCTCTTGTTCCAGTGACTTTTTGAATTGCGACTCCGAGAACAGGTATCTCAGGATACCCGTCCACTGCGGAGAAACCTTCCAGCGCATGGCAGCTGACCCGCCCCGCACTCGAGCATGATCAACATTGCGGCGCTGAGCCACAGATCCCCCTTCGGGAACAAACCCGGCAACCGATGAAGCTTCCTCTGGGTCGGCAATCGGAACATTCGCAATAACGTCATCAATCCAATGATGAAACAGGCTCAGCTCCCAAGAAATTTCTGGCGTAGCTTTCCATTCTATTCCGAGATCAACGGTATCAAAGCGCTCTGTTCGGAGACTGGGATTTGCCTCCGTAATATCATTACGAACTCGAAAAGGGCGGTAGAGCTCATTGATAGTGGGAAGACGGAATGAACTGGCAACAGAAGCATGAATCCCAAGAGGTTCGGCGAGTTGATATCGCAATGTTGCACTAACTGACCCTTCAGTTCCATCCCGGTCACCATAAGAAGAATTGCGGAGCAGGTCACCAGTTACAGGCCTTCGCTCAATACGCACGCCATCACTGAAGGCCCAGTAATCGACCCGCGCACTACCCGCAAGGGAGAGACCTCTGGCAATGCCCTCATGAATTCCGCGTAGAAAAACTCCCCCGATCAGTTGCTCTCCACCGGCTCTCCGTTGTCGAAGAAAGGCCCCATCGACAAAACCTGCCAGCTCATTCGTCTCGCCCCTCAGCCGCCTCAGATCTGCCCCAAGAACAACCTTCATTCCCTCTGCCGGGCTCAGGGCTGCAGTAAAGCCGCCACCAATTCCTTCACCAGGCACATCAAACTGATCAAGGGCAGGCACCTCGCTGCCCCGGTCCGCAGCGACCTTTGCAAAAAGCGCCTCAAAGTCGCGGCGCTGGTAATATGCCAGACCCTGCCACGTCATGGATGGTGTGTTTCTGGTGACCCGAATTGATAAATCAAGAGCCTCGGAAGCATTCATGGAGAGAACTGTCCCGTTACCTCTCCGCTCTGAATGCAGGGACACGAATGGCTCTACGGTCAGCTCCTTGTCTGGGCGCCAGACGACCCGGAAATCGGCACTGCGTGTCGCCAACCCCAACCGACGATCCACCGAACCACGCTGGTCTTTCGCTAAGCCGTAGAATCCGCTGGAGGTAAGGGTGTGAACAGCCGCTTGAGTGGACAGAATCGCATCATTGCTTGCTCTGTTACCCAGGAGGGTCAACCCGCGGTTTCCATGGCTTCCCGCGTGGGTCTGGATTCTCGTCAAGTGACCCGACGGGGTGTCTCCTGTGAGATGCACCACTCCTGCAGGACTCTGGTTTCCCCATACCGCGGCCTGCGCGGATGGAATAATGCGAGCAGAGTTCAGGGCCCCAGGCGCATACCGGGACCAGGAGACCCATCCCCCGAAGGGGTCATTCTGGGGAATTCCATCCCGCAGAATAAGGGTTCGAGCCGCCGCACTGGCACCGACCCCTCGAAGACTCACTCCTGCAGAGGTCGGGTTTCCAAAAAGGGCTGATTGTCTCCGATATAATGAAAATGAAGGGTCACTCGAAAGCATCTGGTCGACAGTCCGGGGCGCCTCGAGCGCGATGTCATCCGCAGACCAGAAAGCAGCCGCTGCATCCCCCTCAATGAGCCGCTCTGCAGTGACCCTCGTCTCCGGCAGAACCAAGATCTCTGGGAGGGGCTGAGCACCGGCACTCTCCGCGAGGAGCAGCCCAAAGGTTACCAACACGCCTCTGGGCCAAAATTGAACTACCGAAGACTTTGTTCCACCCCGGGATTTCAGGCACTCGAGGATCATGATTGCCCAAGTTTAGGGCAATACCGGGAAAAAGCGATTGCGCGGACTGAATTTGAACAACTTTCAAATTATCGAATGACACAAAATACATTCTCCTTCCACCCAGTTTACCCCTAAACTCACTTGCCGTGAAAACCCACTTCGCTTTATTCGGAGCGGCTGCTCTTGTGGCCATCTGGCCATCCGCCGGTAGCTCTGCTCCAGACCCTCAGGATTGGCCAGTCTATCTGGGCGGAAAAGAGCGAAACCTGTTCTCTCCCCTCGCTCAAATCAATCGCAAGAATGTCAAATCCTTGGAAGTGGCATGGAGCCATGACACAGGTCACAAGTCGGAATACCAGGCCAATAATTTGATCATCCGGGGAATCCTCTACACCCCTACAGCAACGCGTGAGATCCTCGCCCTCGACGCAGGGACGGGAAAGACCATCTGGAAATGGGATCCCGGGCAGGAGAAGACTGGGCGCGGCCGGCAGCGCCAGCGAGGGCTGGTCTACTGGGAAAATGACCAGGGCGGGGAGCGAAGACTCCTTACCGGTGTGAAGGGACACCTTTTCGCAGTCGATCCTGACACCGGCAAAACCATTCGAGATTTCGGGGAGAATGGATCCATCAACCTCGGCTCGGGACTCAATACCCCGGGAGTCATCTACCAGGACCTCGTTATCGTGGGAGGTGTTGGCGGTGTAGGTGCTGTTCGTGCCTACGATGTCCGGACTGGAAAACGTCGCTGGATTTTCAACCTCATTCCCCGCCCCGGTGAGTTCGGATACGAGACCTGGCCTCCGGACGCATGGAAAACTGCTACCGGAACCATGCCCTGGTGTGGTCAGTCTCTAGACGAAAAACGCGGCATTGTCTACGTGGCCACCAAGACAGCCGAACCTGACTTTTATGGAGGCAAACGTCACGGGATGAATCTTTTTGCCAACTGCCTGCTCGCTCTCGACGCAGCAACCGGCAAACGGATCTGGCACTTTCAGATCGTCCACCACGATCTACTCGACAAGGACCTTGCATGCCCTCCCGTCCTCCTCACGGTCACTCATAGGGGAAAAAAAATCGATGCCGTGGCGCAAGGGACCAAGCATGGGCTGCTCTTTGTGTTTGATCGGTCTACCGGAGAACCTCTCTGGCCTGTAGAGGAACGCCCTGTCCCCCAATCAGACCTCATCGGGGAACAAGCTTGGCCCACTCAGCCATTCCCCACCAAGCCCGCACCTCTCATGCGCCAACGTTACACCGAAGCTGACGCTTCCAATATCTCTCCGGCTACTTACCAACTGACTCTAGACCGCATCCGGGCATCTCCCAACTTTGGCCCCTTCCCCGCCCCCAGCCTGAAAGAGACCATCATGTTTCCGGGCTTCGACGGAGGAATGGAATGGGGTGGCGGAGCTGCAGATCCAGATGGCATCTACTACGTGAATATCAACGAAATGCCATGGATCGTACAGATGATAGAAACCAAGCGCGCTGATGGCACTGGTCTCGTTGGTGGCGAACGGGACTACCTGATCAACTGCAGCGCGTGCCACGGAGTTGACCGCAAGGGCAACCTGGCCGCAGGATTCCCTCCTCTTCTTGATATCGGAAAACGTAAATCGCGGGCGGAAATTGAAAAAATTACCCGTGAGGGAGCGGGAAGGATGCCCCCCTACGCCTCCATGCCTGAGAACAAGCGCAAGGCTATCCTCGACTACATACTCAATGTGCCGTCTCGCAGTGGAGAACAACCGGAGAATGAAGGCCAACCCTCATACGCTTTTGGTGGATTCCGTCGGTATCTGGACCCCGAAGGCTACCCCGCTATCAAGCCCCCCTGGGGCACCCTTAACGCGGTCGATCTCAATACAGGAGAAATCAAGTGGAAGGTCATCCTCGGCGAGTATCCCGAACTCACCAAAAGAGGGATCCCTCCCACCGGAACAGAAAACTACGGAGGACCGGTTGTCACCGCCGGAGGGCTCCTCTTTATTGGCGCTACCGCCGATGAAACTTTCCGCGCCTTCGATAAGGACACCGGGGAAATCCTCTGGAAAGCAAAGCTCCCCTTCGGAGGGAATGCCACTCCCAGCACCTACATGGTGAAGGGACGCCAATACGTGGTCATCTCTGCCGGAGGAGGAAAATCCAACCGCCCTCGCGGGGGGATGCTGGTAGCCTTCGCCTTGCCCGACACCGAAAGACCAGAGCCGAAATAGGCCTTGTAGCAGAACTTACGTGGACGCGTATATTCTACGCTATCCGCCCTTCTTGGATGGACCGATCAGCTCAATAAAGTTGCCATCAGGATCTCTGAATACGGTGAGAAAATTAGGCCCCCCGATGGAAGCCGGAGTTTTCCCGAGAGTTTTCACTCCAGCTTTCTTAAGGCGTATCATAACCGCATCCATGTCAGTGACAAACAGGGTCAGGTAAGAGACCCCCAGCGTACTGTGGATAAATTCCTGATCCGGCTGCTTACCCTGAGCTTTGGGAAACGCCATCATCTTGAGCTTTGACGCAGGCTTGCCGGCAGCATCCACGGCCACAAAGACCCGTGCAGTCACATCCTGATTATCGGTCAGGCCAAAATCACCGGTGACCTTCCCAGGCACCTTGAAACCATTGACTTCCTTAAGTCCCACAACTTCTGTGTAGAACTTGGCAGACTTATCAAGATCGCGAACCACGATTCCCAGATCGATCACTCCGTTGGTGTAGAGCTCTCTTCCCTCCTCCTCGGCAGGGGCCATGGACATCATCAGGATCGCGGCGAGTGAGGCAGAAAGAACTTTGGTAATCATCAAGAGACCACGCTAGGAACCACTACCAATCGCGCAAGAAGTTTATCCTGATGCTTTGGAGCGACCCACGCCGGGCAAGCCGGTCCCCCGAAAGCCGACCAAACTCACCTGCAGACCCCTTGCACAACAATTCGCGCACCCGGGCAGCAATCCCCCTCCAGATTTCTCTTCCTCTTTTCTTAGCCAAAAAGGTCCATAACCGGCTCCGTAACCCCATCTGGAGTCACATAAAAGGGCCTTTGCTCAACCGCGTAGTGGTGATCATGGGGGATACCAAGCGCACGATAGATGCTAGCATGTAACTGCTGGGTATTCACCGGATTCTTCACCGTGGTACAGGGGCGTTCATCCGCAGTCTCCCCATAGACAAAACCTTTTTTGACACCACCTCCAAAGAGAAGAACGCTTCCTGCTCCGGTGAAATGGCGATGCATCCCGTAATGCTGGGGACCATCAATCCTCGGAGGCACGTTCACTTGGTCTTTCACTCGTTTTTCGGGCTTACCCTCCATCATCATGTCCCTGCTGAATTCACTGGCCACCACAATCAAGGTTCGATCCAAGAGCTTACGTTCCTCGAGATCGAGAACCAGCTGAGCGATTGGAGCGTCGATCATCTGCTTGAGCTCCTTCATTCTCGTATGGCCATTATCGTGAGTGTCCCAGTATTTGAATGGATAATACCCATGCGTAACCTCAATGAAACGGGCCCCAGCCTCGGTAAGGCGTCGGGCAAGAAGGCAGCCCAACCCAAAGCGTCCTCCCACCTTGTATGTGTCGTAACTTTTCTTTGGTTCGAGGCTCAGGTCAAAAGCCTTGCGAGCCTTGGGACTGGAAAGCAGACGATGAGCATTGTCGATCGACTTCAACAGCGAGCCACGTTGATACTCAGACCCATGCTGCTGGATCGGACTGTCAGCCAGAAGCTTCTTATAAGCCTGATATCTCTTCGAAAAACGCTCGTCGCTCATCCCCGGAGGAGGCTTCACAGCCTCCACGGCCTGATCAGGCTCCACGAGGAAGAACGGCCCAAACTCACTTCCAAGGAATCCAGCGGTATGAAACGCCTTAAGAGATTCTTTTTCTCCACCATCGAACGTTTGTCCAATATCTATAAAGGCCGGGAGATCCGGATTCAATGGACCCAGACTACGCGAGATCCATGACCCGATATGAGGCGCCGCCACGGTGAGAGGCGGCTCGTACGCAGTGTGCCAGTGGTACTGATGCCGGCTGTGGAGAATGAATCCCAGATCCGCTGCCTGGTATGTCTTAATCAGGGTCCCCCGATCCATCACCCGACCGATCTTTTCCAGACCCTCCGTAAACTGGAGCCCATCCACCACGGTATCGACTGCCGGAAAGGTGGAGAGAACTCTCTTCGGATCCAAACCCTTTTCGTAAGGAACGTAGCGCTTGGGATCGAAAGTGTCTGTGCTAGCCATCCCTCCACCCATCCACAGCACGATCACTGTATCCGCCGTGGAGTTGAGAGGTGCCCCACCCGGCTTTGCGAGAGCACTGCTCGATGGGTAACCTGCAGCCAATGCGCCAAGGGTCGCGGCCGAAGCTGAAGAGAGAAAATCGCGGCGGTTTTTTGGGTTAGTCATAGCCTTAGCGCTCTACACAGTCGCTCAGTGAATTAACTGAAATTCCGGATGCATTACCAGCATCCACAACAAATCTTCTACCCCACGTGCGGTTACCGGTCGACCGATAATCTCCAACGCCGATTTCAGCTCCTTGTCCGAAGGAGCCCGAGCGAACGAACTCACAAACAGATCTTCTACCAGAGCTGTCGGAGCCCGCCCTGAATCAAGCCATTCCTTTCCCCCCTTCGCTACCAGGTCGGCCACGGACCTACCATTGGCCAATTCGATGAACTGCGCGGTGGTAGCCCTCGATTCCCGACGGGTTACTACCACGTCCCTCTTTGGCCTTCCCAGCGTCCGCATCAACCGGTCGAGATTTCGCGAACCAGCACGCTTACGCCCGGTTCCACGCGCTCCCGCCGGCGAACCCTTCGCTGCCAGAATGATTTGGTCCAATCCATCAAGAAACTGCTCAGCGAACATCCGACGGACCACTGGACCTCGGAAGACAAACTCATCCGCCTCCTCATCTAGAGAGACCGCCGGCCTCTGGTAGGCACGAGAATTAAGAAGAACACTCATTGTGTGCTTCAGGTCATACCCGCTCTCCGCCAAGTCAACAGCAAGCCAGTCCAGTAGGTCAGCATTCCAGGCTGGGTTGTCCATCTCGTCGACAGGCTCGACCAGTCCACGGCCAAAGAAAATAGCCCACAAACGATTAACCATTGTACGGGCCATTCGTCCGTTTCCCGGAGAGGTCATGATCTCCGCGAGCTGCTCCACCCGTTTCTCCGGAGGCGCCCCCGGGTCGATCGTGCCGAGCTCTGGATAGAGAAAGGCCGGCTCGGCCTTTTCTCCGGTAGGCTTATCACAACGATGAATATCAAGTGGCCCACCGGCGAAAATTGCCGCGAATGAATACGTCTCCTTCAGAGTCCAGTCATTGATGAATGAATCATGACAAGAGGCGCATTTGATGTTCAGCCCCATGAAAACCTGAGCCACATTCTGAGCTGCCTGCATTTCGGTTACCTGCGAAGCGTTAACCGTTCCTCTCCAGGCAACCCCCTTGATAAAGCCATCCGACCCCCCTACTGGGTTGATCAGCTCCCTCACAAACTGGTCGTAAGGCTTATTTTCAGACAAGGCGGACTTCAGCCATCCCGTAATAGGCTTTCCCCCTCCCCCGTGATACTGACGGGTGTAACTGTTTCTCAGGCTGTCATTCCAGAACGTCACCCAGTGCTCTGCGTAGTTCTCCTTGTCCGCAAGGAGCTCCTTCACCAAGTGCTCCCGCTTATCCCTGCGGGCGTCCTCTCTGAACACCTTCAACTCCCCGGCCGTCGGCAGCATTCCGAGCAAATCCAAAAACACTCGCCTGGCAAAAACATCATCTCCTACTGAAGGGACTTCCCGAACATTATTTTCAGCGTAGTAGGGAGAAAGAAAACGGTCCACCGGGTTAGCTGATTTCCCTTTCGGGAGAGCCACCTTACGAGGCGCGATCGGAGCGTTGCGAAATTTTGCAAAGGTAAAGCCCTTTTCCCACTGCATTCCCTGGTCAATCCATGCCCTCATGATCGCAACCTCCTCAAGGCTCAGCGGATCCCCTTTGACCGGCATCCTCTCGTCAGGGTCATTACTGAGAAGCAGCTCAATCAGTAAGCTCTTGCCACTGTTCCCCGAGATGACCGCCGGACCGCTGTCACCCCCTCCGACAAAAGAGTGAATATGATCCATGTTAAACCCGCCTTTGCTTTTCCCGTTCGCATGACAGGTAGTACAGCTCTTGGCCAGAATTGGTTTAACGTCTTCTGCAAAATCGACCTTGCGAGAGAGCGCCGGCGGCATTTTTCGAGATGTGACTTCCGCCTCCGCGAAAGCACCGCTACACCCAAGGGTCAGCGCTACTAGTAAAGAGCAAATGAAGGATCGAGGCATGATGGGTTAATCGCCAGTGAACTCTCTCTTGATACGGCAGGAAATTTGAGTTGTCAGTCCAGATTGTCAGAGACTTGCCGGAAGGCTTCTTTCATTCAGGCTCAACTATCTTTTTCCACCTCGAAAACTTGAGAGCACATTCAGCCTCTTGATCTTAACGCCGGGGTCTACTTTGATCCGCGGGAGCGCATGGACAGGATACTGGTCCCATGGGTGACAATTCCGCATCCCCCGGTAATCACTCGTTTGACCGGCAAGCCACTCTCAGGATCATGGGTCAGGGCATCCTCCGTCATTTTCTGCTGCACCTCAAAACGTCGGGGCTTTTCATCAGCATTTTCTGGAATCGTTTCGTATACGTAAGTAGCCATCTGTCGGAGAATCTCGTAAAGTTACCAGCGAACTTAGCGCCGCCATGCTATCGGATCAACCCGCGAACAAACAAACCGAATCTGCATGAAACTGGACAGGCATGGCAGATTTATCAGCAGAAAATTAGGGGGAGACCGATTCTTCAGACTGATCGTCGCCCTTCTCTTGCTGAGTGTCGCATGGTGGGCCCTCGAATCGGTTAGATCGAGACCGGGCACACGCATAGGACGAGTGCATACCGAAAGCCTTACGGAAATCTCGGGGATCGTTCTGAGCAGAGACCATAAGGATGTAATCTGGGCCCATAACGATTCAGGAGACGAAGCCAGAATATTCGCCCTTGGGACTGATGGCAAACCCCTCGGAGTTTTTCGGCTGGAAGGCACCAGTGCCATTGACTGGGAGGATATCGCGATTGGCCCCGGACCATTGGCAGGGAAAGATTACCTCTACATTGCCGACACGGGGAACAATTCCTTATCCCGCCGAACCGTTACCATCTATCGCGTCCCAGAGCCGGTAGTTGACACAACAACCACCTCGAGAAAACAAACGCTGACTGGTGTTGAGGCCCTTCCCATGCGGTTTCCATCTGAGCCTCGAGAGTGCGAAACCCTGTTAGTTGATCCCCTCAACGGAGATATCTACCTCGTGACCCGGGATAGGAGCGAGAGAACTAAAGAGGTCGCCTCAGTCTTCCATGCCCCCGGACCTCACAGGGGAGGATCCCTCCAAACCCTCAAGGCCCTCACCAGCTTTGTTACTCCAGCAAGTATCCGGGGCGGAGATATTTCTAGGGACGGACGCTTGGTTATTCTTCGGAGCCATTCTTTGCGCCCTGCGCGGGGTGCTCTTCTTTGGAAGAGATCGGACCCCAGCTCTCCGCTGCACGAAATATTTAGCGATGAACCAACCAGCCTTACGGTTCGCTCTGAACCGCAGGGCGAATCCATTGCGTTTTCGCCTGATGGCGACTTCTTTTTCACGGTGAGCGAAGGCAGCCAGGCCCCGATTTACCGGTTTGAGGTTCCTTAAAGTGACGGGAAAACCGATCCCGACCCATTCCAGCTCTACGCGTTCTTTTGAACACGTATGAACGTGGACTGAGACAAGGACTTTTGGCGATAGCCATCACCCCCCTCAGACCTAAGATAACTTAAACAAACTGAAATTTTATTCTGCTGTGCTGACCATTGCCGCCCAAAAAGGAGAAGCCTTCTGTGATGGCATGACGCGCCGCGGTTTTCTGAAGATTGGCGCACTCGGACTGGGAGGAGCTTCCCTCCCACAAATTCTAAGCGCCGAATCGAAAACCCAGCTGAAGCCCCTCGATCATAAGGCGGTCATCATGATCTTTCTCGCGGGTGGACCTCCCCATCAGGATATGTGGGACCTGAAGACTGAGGCTCCTTCCGAGGTTCGAGGCGAATTCCATCCCATTAAGACGAACGTTCCCGGCATTGAAATCTGCGAGCTGTTCCCGCAGATGGCCACGATGATGGACAAATTTTCTGTCATTCGTTCGATGGTGGGCGCCGGAGGCGGTCATGATGCCGTTCAGTGCCTCACCGGGAGAAAGCCTCAGGGACCCCAGCCTCCGGGAGGCTGGCCCAGCATCGGATCGGTCCTCTCAAAACTCTCAGGGCAGACAAGACCCGGAGTTCCCTCCTTCCTTGGCCTGTCCCCCAAGTGCAAGCATGATCAATGGGGCGACCCGGGCCAATCGGGATTCCTCGGACCTTCTCATGCAGCCTTCTCCCCTTTTCGTGGAGGGGGAAAGAAGGACATGGTCTTAAAGGACATCAGTATTGAGCGTCTCGCGGACCGGAAGGCCCTGCTGAATTCCTTCGATAATTTCCGTAGGGAAGTGGATCACTCTGGCGCCATGGAAGGACTGGATACTTTTACTGAACAGGCATTCGGGGTCCTGACCTCAAGTCGTCTGGCGAAGGCCCTTGATCTGAGCGCGGAAGATCCAAAAGTCATTGAGAGGTACGGAAAAGGGACTGAGAAGCTGACTGCTGATGGACCATGGAAGCGGCTGGACCAGTTCTTGATGGCTCGAAGGCTGGTGGAAGCTGGGGCTCGCTGCGTCACCCTTGGCTTCAGCCGATGGGATTGGCACGGTGGTAATTTCAAGCGTGCCCGGGAGGACTTTCCGCTGCTGGATCAGGGGATTACCGCCCTGGTGGAGGATCTGCATAACCGTGGGCTGGATAAGGACGTGAGTGTCATCGTGTGGGGAGAGTTCGGGCGCACCCCGAAAATCAATAAGGATGCGGGGCGCGATCATTGGCCCAAGGTCTCTACCGCCCTTCTCGCTGGCGGCGGGATGAACCATGGTCAGGTAATCGGATCAACGACCCGCGACGGTGGGGAAGCAAACAGCCGACCCGTAGAATTCCCAGAAGTGTTCTCAACTCTGTATCACTGTCTGGGTATCGATGCACGGCGCACTACGGTGAATGACCTTTCCGGGCGCCCCCGTTTTCTTGTAGACAGTGAGCACGCTCCGATTTCTGAACTTGTTGGATAGCCCCATCTTCCCAGCCGTGAAACCTATTCTTATTCCCCTCTGCAGCCTCCTGGTGATTTTAACCGTCGAAAAGGGCGTTTCTGAAGAGAGCCTAACAGACCAAGCCCCGGTCGCAACAGGGAGCAGTCCCCAACAATCCCCAGAGGCGGTTGCTCTCCAGTGGAGTAGCGAGGACGCCATTACCATGACGGGGCCGCACGACCTGCATCAGCTTGTGCTTACCTCGCACGAGGGCGACGGAAAAAAGGATGTAACTGCAATTGCTGAATTTTCGGTGGAGCCTTCCGGTATCGTGACAGTTTCTCCGAGCGGACTCATTCGAGTCATCGGCAATGGTAGTGCCACTATAATTGCAGAATACGCGGATTCACTCCTTTCGAGAACGGTCAAGGTGAGTCAGGCAGACGAACAGCTTCCGATCAGCTTCCCCAATGAAATTGTGCCTATTTTTACACGCCATGGTTGCAACGGGGGTGGATGCCATGGAAAGGCTGAAGGCCAGAACGGATTTAAACTCTCACTGCTCGGTTATGAACCACAGGACGACCACGGCTATCTGGTGCGAGAAGGATTGGGGCGGCGCATTTTCAGAGCCTCTCCAACCCACAGCCTGCTTCTCCTCAAAGCTAGCGGAGAACTTCCTCATCAGGGAGGATCCCGCCTCACTCGAAACAGTGATGACTACAAAACAATTGTCCGCTGGATTCGACAAGGCCTCCCCTATGGTTCCGATGGTGATTCTCCGGTAACTCGGATTTCGGTTGAGCCGCGAGAGCGTCTGACCCGCGCCAAGGCCGTCCAGCAGCTAAGGGTCGTTGCTCACTTCAGTGACGGATCTAGCAAGGACGTCACCCGTATCGCTCAATACGAGGCCAACGACGAGGAAATGGCGATCGTGAGTGACCAAGGCCTTGTGACCATGCAGGAGCGAACGGGAAGCACCTCTGTTATGATCCGGTTTCAGGAACATGTTGGTGTCTTTCGGGCAACCATTCCTCTGGGAGCACCAATCGATAATTTGCCGTCCTCCGATAACCCTGTCGACCAGCACATCTTTACCAAGCTTCGCACCCTTGGCCTTCCCCCCTCTTCGCTCAGCGATGATTCCACCTTCCTCCGCAGGGCCACAATCGATATCGCAGGACGCCTCCCCACCCTCGACGAAACAGATAAGTTCCTCGCTGATACCGACCCCGAAAAACGCACGCTCAAAATCGACCAACTGCTTGCAAGCACTGACTACGCCGACTACTTCGCCGGCAAGTGGGCTGCTATTCTTCGCAACAAACGCACCTCAGCCCACCATGCGAGGGGCAGCTTTGCCTTTCACTCATGGATCCGGAATTCCCTCCATCACAACGTGCCCTACAACTCATTTGTCCGCCAATTCGTTGCGGCATCGGGGGAGGTTGGCAATAACCCACCGGTCATCTGGTATCGCACTGTCAAGGACAGCAAGGAACAGCTACAGGATGTTGCCCAAATTTTTCTCGGCCAGCGCCTCCAGTGCGCCCAATGCCATCACCACCCGTACGAGAAATGGAGTCAGGACGATTATTACGGGTTTGAGGCCTTCTTCTCCAAGGTCGGCCGTAAGCCCGGCGCCCAACCAGGAGAGGAAGTCATCTTTAACAAAATTGGAGTAGCAAGCGCAAAGAACCCACGAAGCGGGCGCGCCCTTCCCCCCAAACCCCTTGGCGGGACAGAGCTCCGCCTCGCTCAGCATCATGACCCCCGGGATTCCCTCGCAGACTGGATGACCAACGAGGATAATCCCTTCTTCGCCAGAATGCTGGTGAACCGCTATTGGAAACATTTCTTTGGACGCGGCATTGTTGACCCGGAGGACGATATGCGCGTTACCAATCCTCCAACCCACCCCGAACTTCTCGACGCCCTCGCGCAGGGTTTTGTCGAAAGCGGATATGATCTAAAGGGGCTTGTCCGCACAATATGCAACAGCACTACCTACCAACTCAGTTCCAACCCTAATGAATTCAATCTGGATGACCGGCAGAATTACTCGCGATTCTATCCCCGGCGCCTGCCAGCCGAAATTCTTCTCGATGGAATAAATACGGTTACCAACGCAAAGGAAAAGTTTAGTGGACAGCCTCAGGGAATTCGCGCGGTTCAACTTCCCGATGATCAGTTCACCAAGGAGTCCTACTTTCTCTCAGTTTTCGGCCGCCCGGATATGAACAGTGCCTGCGAATGTGAACGAGCAGACGATGTAAACCTTGCGCAGGCCCTGCATCTCGTCAATTCCACCAATATCCGAAACAAGCTCGCCTCTGATAATGCAAGGGCTGCTCTTCTTGTTAAGAATACGGAATTCAGTGACGAGGCCCGTATTAGCGAATTATATCGCCGGGCGTTTTCACGAGCTCCCGGACCGGATGAGCTGGACGTTGGGATACGTTATCTTAATCGAAAACGCACCCCCGCGGATCCCTCGACCCTGAGTGAGGAGGCCAAGAAAAAACAGCTCTCGCCAGAAGCACTCGCACGTGAACCTTATGAAGATCTGATCTGGGCTCTTCTCAACACCAAGGAGTTTCTCTTCAACCACTAACCGTCCATCTGGTATGACCAGTTCAAATACCAGAGGAAGAAGCATCTTCACTTCCTGCCTCCTCATCGGAGCCTCTCTGGCGAACGCTCAGCTCCCTCACCCTGACCTGCAAACCATTTTTCCGCAAGGCGGCCAGGCTGGACAAACAGTGGAAGTAGTTATCGGAGGCGCTGAACTTGGAGAGACCACAGGACTGCTTTTTTCGCACCCGGGAATCAAGTGCGAGCAGATACCGATGGCCGCCACCGAGTTCACCCCTGCTGGCCACAAACCGCTTAACTACCGGGTTTCCGTCGCCCCGGATGTCGCACCAGGCGTCTACGAAGTCATCGCCGCTACCCGGCTCGGCATGAGTGCGCCGCGTGCGTTTGCGGTAAGCTCCTTTCCGGAAAAGGTCCACCAGGTCAATCATTCACCCGAAACAGCAGAGGAACTACCACTCAACACCGTGATTAACGGGCATGCAGATGCTGCGGCAGTAGATCACTACAAAGTCAGCCTCAAGCAGGGAGAGCGGGTAATTATCCGCTGCGAGGCTGAGATTATCGACTCCCGCATGGATGGCACGATTTCAATAGCGGACAGCGGCGGGCATGAATACAAGCGCGACAGGGACACCAGCGGTCGGGATCCACTACTCGATTTTACTGCCCCCAAGGACGACCACTACTTGCTTCGTGTCCACGATTTCACCTACGCGGGCGGGACGCATTACCCCTACCGGTTGATTGTAACCGATGCTCCTCACATCGACTTTATCGACCCGCCTGCCGGACCCCTCGGAACCACCGGCAAATTCAAGATCTATGGACGCAATCTCCCCGGAGGTAGCACCGGCGAAGGGATCCGTCTGGGACTGGAGGAACTGGAAAGTATCGAGGTTGAGATTCCCTTGGACCAGCGGAAAACTCTTGAACTGGAAGCAGGAGGAATTCACTCCTCTCTTGTCCCCGGAATGACCTGGCGTCTGGAGTCAAATGGCAGGAAATCTAATCCCATCCGTGTTGGTTTCTCCCGCTTCCCGGTGATGGAGGGTAATGAGGGACAGGAGCAGGCAATCCGAGTTCCCAGTGAAACTCACGCACGTTTTGACGCCAAGGGTGACCTCGACCAATACCGATTTGAAGCCAAAGGAGGAGAGCCTCTCTGGATAGAATGCATAGCAAGTCGGATCCGGGCAGGCTCCGATCCCGTTCTGTGGATTGATCAGGTCACGGTAGACGCTGAGGGAATTGAACAGTTCAAGGAAATCGCCAGTAACGATGACCCAGGGGGAAATCCCGGCGGAGCAGATTTTCCATTTCGAAACAATGACTGCTCGCTGCTCTTTACCCCTCCAGGTGACGGCAACTACCGCCTCCGTATTCACGATTACACCGGTGGTGGCGGCCCTGCGGATCTTTACCGCCTGATCATCCAGCCGGGCGCACCGGATTACGATCTTGTGACCACTTCATGGTATGCCGCCCCCGCAAAGGCTACCAAGGCCATCTCCCGTCACAGTGCAGTCATCCGACGAGGCGGCACGACCCTACTCCGGGTTTTTGCGATCCGTAGAAATGGCTTCAAGGATTCCATTTCCCTCTCAGTGGAAGGACTCCCCGATGGCATCGATTGCCCCCCCGTCACCCTTCCGGCGGGGCAGGATACTGCAACGCTGGTTCTTTATGGAACCAAGGAGGTCGAAAACTGGCAAGGTTTCGTAAGGGTAGTTGGAACTGCTGGTGAAACCAAACGAACTGCTCGTCCCGGGACAATCTCGTGGTCCATCGGCAATCGAGATACCGAGTTCACCCGATCCCGTCTTTCCTGCCAGCTGCCGCTCTCTGTCACCGCGGACGAACCCGCACCGATTATTATTCAGCCAGCTTCAGATCGCTATGAGATAACACTCGGAGAAAAGCTGGAAATCCCATTCAAGATTGAAAAGTCCATGAGCCTTAAAGGCGATCTGGTTATTGGAGTTGACGGTCTTCCTCACGCTAAACCTCCCTCGGTGAAACTGAAACAGGATGCCGGCGAGGGAAAACTGGCGATTACGTTTGGCACCACTAACGAGTTCAAAGCTACGCCAGGGCTATGGACCTTCAGCCTTCGGGGTGAGAGCACCATAAAACACAGGCATAACATCTCTTCCGTAGAGCTTGCCAAAGCAGAAGAAGCCCGGATCATGCAATTGGAAAAGAAAACGCAGGAGGAAGCTGAACGATCCAAAGCCGCAATCGCCCCCGCCCAGCAGGCTCTGCAGGAAGCGGAGAAGAACCTCGCCGCCGCCTCTGATGAGGCTAAAGGGCCTCTCGAAAAAGCAGTCGCAGACAAAAAATCTTCTCTTGAAGAGGCACAGAAATCTGCCGCGGATGCAGAGGGAAAGGTGAAGCGGGCCGCTGCAGCCAAACAGAATGCGTCGGCGCGCCTTAAGCAGGCTAATGAAGTCGCAAAGGAGAAAGATCGCAAGCACACAACTCACTCGAAATTAATTACCGTGCTGGTAAACGAAGCACCGAAAGATCCCACGAAATGAGATCACCTCTTTTACTACATTCCGTTGCCCTTGGTCTTGCCCTGACAGCACCTCAGCACCTCACTGCCGCAGAGGGTTTACCAATAGGTGAACTGAAGCGAGACACCAAAATCGACTTTGCCAACGAGGTAGTACCCTTTCTTCGCAAAAACTGCTTTGCGTGCCATAATGAGCAAAAAGCCAAGGGCGACCTGAACCTCGAATCTCCAGAGGAGATGCTGATCGGAGGAGACAGCGGCCCTGCTCTTGTTCCGGGCAAGCCAATGGAGAGCCTCCTGTTCCTTACGGCAGCTCATCTCGAGGAGGAATTCATGCCTCCAAAGAACAACAAGTCGAATGCGTCCAACCTGAATCCTGCCGAGCTCGCACTCCTTAGACTTTGGATCGAACAGGGTGGTGAAGGCAAATCCTCCTCTATCCTCGCAGGACCGATAGAATGGGAGCCCCTTGAAGGCGTCCACTCGAGTTATGCTGTCGCAATTTCAGACAATGCCCGCTTCGCGGCCACCGGCAACGGGAATAGACTACACATTTACGATCTGCGCTCTGGCAATCTCGACGCAGAACTTGTTGATCCTGATGGAAGTCCTGGCACGGCCCATCGCGATCTCGTTCATACTCTGGCCTTCAATCCCCAGGGCACACTCGCTTCAGGGGGATATCGTTCAGTCAAATTATGGGAGCGCAGCCTTGTGGATCCAGCAACTCTGGGGATCCCTTTGCAGGAAGCTGCCACCGTTCTTACTGCTCACTCCGGCACTACTCAGGCTGCTGCTGGAGATAGCAAAGGACATGTTGCTCTTCTGGATCTTGCCCAACCCAAGAACCCGGTCGTACTCAAACTGCATGATACTGCGATCAGAGCGCTTCAGTATTCTCTCGACGGAAAGTATCTTTTCACAACATCCGATGATAAGACCATCATTCGTGTAGACCTCGCCAACACAGCTCAGACTTCTCGTGTGAATCTGCCTTCCAAAGGACTAAGTCTCACCGTTCTTGCTGGAGGCTCCAAGCTCGCTGTCGGTTGCGGGGATGGCTCTATCCGCCTCGTCCCGCTGACAGATTTCAAAGCGAATGCGGACGCTCCTCCCGAGGCCACAGATCAGACCGAATGGAAAACACCGGGGCAGATCTTGTCCCTTTCCGGTATTGGCGATGCGACCGGACAAATACTCTCTGCACACACCTCGGGTCTCCTCGAGCTACGGGATTCGGCAGGAAAAGTCATCCGGACATTTAATCATGGGGGGCCGATCTCCACGGTCGCCGTCCATAAAGACACCAAGCAAGTCGCCTCTGCAGGAGAAGACGGAGTGACCAAGATCTGGTCCGTTGAGGACGGCAAAATGCAGCGGGAACTCAAGGGCGATCTGGATTTCCAACAGCAGCGCACGCGCTCCAGCCAGAACCTCGAACTGGCGAAGCGTATTGCAGAACTTCGTAAAAAACAGGTAGAAGAAACAACGAAGGAACTCGAGCAGCTCAAGACCAAGGCCCAGACTGATTCAAGTAAGGTTGCCGAGATTCAAAAGGACCTCAGCGCCAAGGAGAAAACCGCGGCAGAAAAACGCAAGAGTGATGAGGATGCGAAACAACGCGTTGCGGAACTCGAGGCCAGTGGCGATTCCACCCTCGGAGAGGCTCAGGGAGCAGCAAAGAAAGCCGCTGAAGAAGCAACTAAGGCCGCAAACGATCTGGTTACTGCCGAGCGTAATCTCCGAAATGCCGAACGAACCCGGGATCTTACGGCAAAAGATACTACTAGGGCCACTCAGCGCCTGCAGGCTGCAGAAGCCACCTCCGTGAAAGCCAATGAATCACTTGCCTTGAGCGAAGCCTCGTTCAAGGAAATCGAGCAGAAGGCCTCTCAGCGTAAGACAGATCAAATAGGGACCCTCGCTTTTTCACCGGATGGCACTTTGCTGGCGGTTGGAACCCAGGAGCACGGGCTTCGCCTGTGGAGCACGGTCACAGGACAGCCACTTGATGTCATTCATTCATCTCCGGTATCCTCCGTCATATTCGGTCCCGAGGGGCACCTTATCGCTTCACACTCCGACAAGGGGCTTCTCCACTGGACCCGCACATCACAGTGGAAACTTCGCAGAACCCTTGGGGATCAGGAACGCGAGGACCCTTTTCCTGATCGCGTCCTTTCCCTCGCCTTTCACCCAAACGGCCAGGTCCTCGCAGCCGGCTCCGGGATCCCTTCCCGAGATGGATCTCTGACCCTCTGGAATATTGCCGACGGCCAGATGCAAGGAGTCATCAAGGCTCATCAGGACACGATTACCGGCCTGGCATTCTCTCCCGACGGCAGAAGAATCGCATCCTCCTCTACAGACCGCTACATCCGAATTCACCAGATCGACACCCAGGAGATGCTGACCCAACTGGAGGGACACACTAGTCATGTCCTCGATGTCGCTTGGAGTGCCGATGGCGAGACCATTGCCTCCGCCGGAGCAGATCATGTTGCCAAGCTTTGGACCGTCGCTACGAGAAAACAGAAGAAAACTGAGGCTGGTTTCAAAAAAGAGCTGACCACGATCGCCTTCGTTGGAACCGGTGAAAATATTGTAACAGGCGGCGGAGATAAGATTCTGAAAGCTGGAGGACAGGACCTGCCAAGCATCGACGATTTCATATACGATACCGCCGTCAGCGCCGATGGATCCATCATTCTGGCAGGTGGAGAGAATGGAATCCTGCGGGTCTGGCAGGCCAGCGACCGAAAACTCCTCTACTCCTTTCCCTCACCAGGAAAGACCTCTTCCGAGACGGCCTCCAAATGATTACCTTTGCCGACTCCAGCCCTTACAGTCGCCGCTCCTTTCTACAAGTAGGAGGCTTGGGTCTTGGAGGCCTATCCCTCTCCCAGTTGATAGGATGGAGAGCCTCTGCTGCGAAGGCAGGAATCCCGCTCAAGAACAAATCTGTGGTCTTTCTCTTCATGCATGGCGGCCCTCCTCAGCAGGAGACCTTTGATCCAAAAATGGACGCCCCAGCCGAGATTCGCAGCTCCACAGGTGAGGTAAAGACCTCCATCCCCGGAGTGACCTTCGGCAGCACGTTTGAAAAGCTGGCTGAGCGCGCAAACCGGCTTGCTATCGTCAGGTCTTACACCACCGGCAATGGCAATCACGACATAAAGCCCATCGTAGGAAAAGATTCTCTGGGGGCCAACATTGGCTCACTCTTTTCCCGGATCGCAGGGGCGAATGTACCCACCACTGGCATGCCTCGGAACGTCGCTCTTTTTCCCCGGGCTGTCGATGCTGATTCTCAGGAGCGGGTCAAGCAATTCGGAAACCTCCTTGCACATGGCACAGTCGGAGCCTCCTGTGCTCCCTTCGCTCCGGGAAGCGCAAAAAACGGCCTCCAGGGAGACATGACGATGTGGATGTCTAAACAACGCCTTGAGGACCGCATGTATCTTCTCCATAAAATGGATAGCCTTAAAAGGGCCATCGACAACGGAGCCGCTGATGGGCTCGGGGAGCTTCAGAAGCAAGCGGTCAACATGATTACCGGCGGCATCTCGGAGGCCTTCGATCTCTCCGGAGAGGACCCCAGAACTATTGCACGGTACGACACCGCCCCCTTGATTAATCCTAACTCGATCAGCAAATCCTGGAACAACCATCGGAATTACAGGGATCATGGTCAAACCCTTGGCAAACTCATGCTGCTCGCACGTCGCCTCTGCGAGCGCGGGGCCGGTTTCGTCACAGTCACCACCAACTTCGTGTGGGACTTTCACTCCGACAAGAACAACGCCGGTGCTGCCGAGGGCATGGATTATTGCGGAGTCCCCTTTGATCATGCTGTATCCGCCTTTCTCGATGACCTTCATGATCGCGGTCTAAGCGACCAGATTCTCCTCGTCTGCTGTGGCGAAATGGGTCGTACTCCCAAACTTCAGAACAATGGCGGACGAAACCACTGGGGCCGACTTGCCCCTCTGATGCTCGCCGGCGGAGGGCTTCGAATGGGACAAGTCATTGGGGAATCTTCAGCCGATGC
>CEQX01049295.1_pt1 | contig 23474 bp, 15 predicted proteins | sample 356261 | NCBI WGS metagenome assembly CEQX01 (sample SAMEA2621076, study PRJEB7988) | marine metagenome | isolation source: saline water (ENVO:00002010), including | reverse complement strand
TTCAGGAGTTAGTTTAACGATATCATTTTCAGGAGCAGTACGGATAGTTTCTACTGCATTTTGAATCGATTCTTCAATCATTATAGGTTCATCTTCGATGGAGTCCATGCTAAGATCTGAACGAGTTCCTGCTCCAAACAAAAGTTGTACTTTAGGGGACGCTCGAGCTCCACCTAAAGTAAATGGAAGATTAGGACCTGAATCAATTTCTGAAGAAGATGGCCCACTCAATCCCTCGACTTCAGGAAGGATCTCCGAAAGAGATGCTGTGCCAGGCAATGGACCTGTAGGCAGTGTGTCATCTTGTTCTATCTCTACAGTAGACCCAAATACGCTCTTACACTCAGGACAACGGTCACCTCCACCAAAGAGAAGACCGCACACCTGACACTCTTGCATGCTATCCGGTAAACTCGACATGATTTGATGCTGACGGACAGAAGTTCATTCTTCTTCGACAATAGTGATATCTGCTGGACCCCATATGCGCCCAATCATCACCATTCCAAGAACTCCTACTGCAATCACTGCATATGGGATTGCTGAAGGAGTAACATGTACTTCCCACATTACGAACATAATGTACAAGTAAACTGATGCTAGAATAACACTGACTATCATGATAGGGAAACCAGTCTTGAAGAAGCGCATGAATGTGATATTATGGCCTGCTCCGCTAGCTATTCCGGCTGTTGCAACGTTTGCTGATGCACCAATCAACGTCCCATTACCTCCCAGACATGCGCCTAAAGCGAGTGACCATGCTAGAGGACCCAATGGAAGATCTAAATCCACATCTTGAGCAATTTCAAGCATTACTGGAACCATAGTCGCAGTAAATGGAATGTTATCAATAAATGCTGATGCAATAGCAGAAACCCATAGTAAAAGCATCAATGCAACAAACAAACGATGATCTTCAGGTGCTCGGGCAATCATAGTACTCGTCCATTCCGCTAATGCATCAATAAGACCCATCGCACTCAATCCACCAATTAGGATAAAGAGTCCAGCAAAGAATAACAAAGTAGTCCATTCAACTTCATCTAGATAATGTTCAATCTCGTGAGGAGTGCACACTAGTAACATCACAAATGCACCAATAAGTGAAATAACTGCAACATTCGATAGTGGATGATCGAAAGCACTATGAGCGAAAAATGCGATAAGAACAATGGACAATATAATTCCAGATTTAATTAGCAACGATTTATCTTTGACTCCATATGTTTCTCTTAATGATTCAATATCACGTTCACGATGTAAATCTAGACCTTCTCCCTCTAGGCGATGCAATAACCACAGAGAGGGCAGGAACACTAAGAAGACTGCAGGTGCGAGATTAATTACGAAATCGATGAAGGCAATAGAATGCTCAGCAAGAGGAGTTCCTGCGAGACTTGATCTCGAAAGTTGGGCACCAATGATAATATTTGGAGGATCTCCAATTTGTGTTGCTGTACCGCCGATATTCGAGAACATTACCTCTCCGACTAACAAAGGAATTGGATTGAGATTCAAAACCTTAGCTAGTTGAATTGTTACAGGAGCAATTAACAACATTGTAGTAACGTTATCTAGGAAAGCGGAAAATACAGCAGTAACAACTGCAAGTATTACCATAAGTCTCCAGATTGACCCCCCGCTCCTAGCATAAGCCTCTACGGCTGCCCACTGGAAGATTCCTGTTTCAGATAATACTCCGACGATAATCATCATGCCCATCAGAAGGCCGACTGTCTCCATATCAATCCAAACTACTACGTCAAGTAAATCAGGTCCCGTAGTATTGGGATCTCCAGCAGCAATAATATGCAAGGTAAATACTGCTACTATTCCTCCAACTACAGCAGCCAAGGCACGATCAATTAATTCGAAGATGATAAGACCATACACACCTAAAAGAATCAAAAATGAAGCAGGTAATGCCCACTCAGGCATGGAAGAGATGTGCTCAACATACCAATGCCTTCCTGCTAAACCGCCCCCGCCTCCAGCCTGCACGACAGGAAAGAATGCAAACACAGCCAAAGAAGATAGTAAAAAAGTGCAGCGAAGCCAGAATGACTTGTTCCTAGATAGGGCCCCCATGGTTCATCGCTCCATTAGGCGATTCAAATAATCATCCATTGGGAAAAAACACTCCAAAACCATCATGAACGCCACAAAACAGCCACATTTCCCCTAGAGAAAACAAGAGTGCTCATTGTTGATTCTTCTAAATGGGTAAAAATTTCTTTTCTCTGTTCAGAATCAACTGCAAAACCACGATTTAAACGAATTTTCACCAAAGAACGGGCAGATAATTGTATTTTTATCTCTTGTATAATAGAGTCGGTCAATCCATTTCTACCTAGTCGAACTGTAGATTTTAAATTAGGATCCTTGGCCGATAAAATCACCCATTCCGGAATTCTCAATTCAAAACCCCCGGATAAAGTGGAAGACGTCTCTCGCGTGAACAAGTTAAGCAAGTAGTAATCCGTATTCTATTTCTAATTCGAACTCTTGCTGTTTCACCAGGGATTAAAATCCCTTTACAGCCCCTACATATCAATGATTTAACAGATTCTGGAATGGTTCTATTATGCCTCATACAAGTTCGAAAAATATCCTCTGCAGCAGAGTTTCTAATATCGATATCTAATGATGAATCAATAATTATATTTTCTAGATGAGAGATTGCTTGATCGGCTCTATTAAGCCTAGTTCTTCTATCTCGACTTCTACGTTTCATTGCCACACCGAATCTAATTAAATCAAAAGATTAGAAATTGCTTCACCAACTTGGTCAATAGTATGATTCCCATCTATTCTTCTAAGAAGACCTTGGTTCTCATACCATGCTTCAAGTGGTGATGTCTGATTATGGTAAGCAGTAAGACGAGTGCGAACCGTCTCTTCTGAATCATCTGCACGGCGTTTGAATTCTGATCCTCCACAAGAATCACAAACACCTTCTACTTTACATGGACGAAATAAATCATGGTAAACTTCACCACAGGATGCACAGGTAAATCGTCCACAAATTCGTTCGACAATTGACTCATCATCTACATGTATGGCGATTACCATTGAAACCGGAGCTATGTTCTGAAGTGCTTCGGCCTGAGGAACAGTTCTAGGGAAGCCATCGAAAAGTAATCCTCCGGAGGCGTCAGGCAATTTTATTCTCTCTTCGATTAAACCAATAATCACTTCATCAGGCACTAATTCACCTGCTTCCATGTATCCCTTTGCGGTTCGCCCTAATTCGGTTCCTTCATCCACAGCTGCTCTAAGCATATCACCCGTGGAAACCTGAGGTTTTCCAGTTGCTTGTACTATACGTCCTGCTTGAGTACCTTTACCCGCACCGGGCGGTCCGAAGAGCACTATACTCGAATCCATACCCCTCTGAACAGGGTCCCAAACATAAGTGGAACGGACTATTCGGAAGGTGGGAATCCGGGAGGAAGCCCAGGAGGCAAACCAGAAGGAGGAGGAGGTCTGGAGAAACCAGGTGGCAATCCTTCAGGAGTAGGAGGAGGCAAAGGTGCAAGACCACTATTTAGCGCAGCATCAATCTCAGCTTGTGAAACTCCGCCACTTACCAAAGAATTCTCTTCATTCCCAGTATTAATCGCTGCTTCAAAACGAGTTTCGTAGTCGCCTTGATTCAAAGTAGAACCAGCGGGAATCAATCTTTCATCGTCTGACAAAGAGGATAGACCTCTATTTCTAAGCATAAATCCGCCAGCAAATAGACCTACAATTAACAGCATTACTACGATTCCAGCGGCCCATGCAGGAACTCCTGCAGATTCAAGTAAACCAATTGCACCTCCGCCCGATGTCACCGCAGCTGCAGTGGCCTCAAAACCTCCGATTTCAGTCTCAATACCATCTAGCATACAAATTACTACAAAATCTTGAACGCCTGAAGATACATCTTTTGATGGATTTAGAGTCAATACAATCTCAACTGTATTTCCAGGAGATAATTCAGAAACGGATGTCTGTTGAAAAGCATAATTCCATCCTTCTGGAGCAACTAAATCCACAGAGACTGTGAGAGGTAAATTTCCACCATTAGATAATTGCATAATGATGTCTGTAGATTCCTCCCTAGGAATGTCGTTAAATCGATTTTCAGTAAATTCGACTACTGGTACAGCCAAAGATGAGACACGAACACCAAGCAGAACCGATTGAGAAATATCAAGTGAAGAAGAAGCTAAGCCACCCATTACCAACAAACCAACTTCAGTTTCAGATACACCAGAAGTCAGACCTAGAGGGACAGAAAGACCAATTTTTACTGTTCTTTCTTCACCCATCAACAAAGTGTAAGGAGCCAATCCAGATGCAAAACCAATAGACCATCCTTCAGGCAAAGAGGGGAATGTCCAATTTAGTACTACAGGGACATTACCGGTATTCTGTACAGTTACATTGAATGTAGAAGTTGATCCAGGTGTAACATCAATAATACCTGATTCAGGACCCTCAAGAATAAAATCAGTACGTTGTTCAACAATGAATTTAGTTTGATTAACTGTGGGAATTGAACCTGAAAGTGAGGTTCGAATTGTTACCACATTAACATCAAAATTATCGGCATTAGCAGAAACTGCCATTTGTACTTGCAGATAAGATACTACTCCGGGTTCTAAATTAATCGAGTAGGGAGATGAAACCTGATTCCCATCTACATATAGCCAAACTGGCCATGAAACTAAACCAGTACTCATTGAAACATCAACGTCGAATGCAGTATTCCCCTTATTCTCAATATGAATTGAGGTATTCACAATCTCGTCATTTAACACAGCACGCTGAATAGCTGAACCTGAAGGCCCGATTGGAGTACCGTCTTCCTCGAATATATCAACAGAGTATGAACGGCTCTCCAAAACTCCAACTGTAGAAACTTCAGTAGATGTAACGGATGAATCAATTGTAGAAATAATATTACAAGTTACAATTGCAGAAGAACCCGCAGCAGGCTCCCCCATGTATGCCTGAGGAATAACGATTCTAACAGATAAACCAATGAATTGTAAGCGACTTAATGGATCTAGTTCGATTGAAGAAGTATTTCCATTTCCTAATTCAATGGGCCATCTTAGATCATTTTCGCAACTTACCGTATATATTGTTGGACCATTACCTGAGTTACGAACAGTGATTGTATATCCGACTGTATCTCCAGGTTTCCCTGCTATACCTTGATCTCCTGCGAGTACTGTATTTAGGCCCTCAACCCTCTCAACTTCAACTGTTAATCTCAAAGTATAGGATACTAATGGAGCATTACGATCGTACATTGTCAAATCCACAATATAAGTTCCTGGTAAAGCAAAAATAGCGCCATATGGATCGTTGAAATCAGCATCCTCATCTACCAACGATAGGGAAATTGTCCGTGTAGAACCAGAAGCACCTCCTTCTGGTAGAGCCCAAGGCCCAGATTCTGACAGTGTTCTAGACCATTCATCATCTGGCGCATCAAGAATCCCATCATCACGAATAATTTGAACAGGAGTGACAATTAGTCCAGCATCAATAGATGCTGTTCCTTCATTCATTAGATCTAGATCAAAGGATATCGAAGAAGTGAGACTTGGATCAATAGTTCTTTGAGTCGCTAAAGCCAATTCTTCAGGTGAACTTGGTAGAGTCCCGTCCTCTAAATAAGGTAAAATTCGGACACCTATTGCAGTCACATTAACGTCATATGTTATCTGATTGTTATTCGTCCCGTTGACCTCATCGTTCAATTCAGAGACTTGTGCTGCTGAATCTAAAGTTAACCGAAGAGTATGAACTCCAGTAGTAGAGAATGTATGCTGAGTAGTTATTGAATCTGCAGATCCTCCTTGTATTGATCCTCTACTACTTTCAAGAATGATTGTAGGAGGAGAGGTAGAAATATCTTCGATTAATATGTCGTATCCAGATGCTGCACCAGGTGCTTGATTTAGCCAAGAGGCTCTAACTACAACTGCATCTCCTTCCAGTGGTTGATCTGCTGAAACCCAAAGAGAGCCAGAGAATACTGCCAGATCTGCAATTAGATTCTCTGAACCGATTGATGTTGCTACCATTGCAAAGTCTTGAGAACTTCCAGATACGTGTTGAACTCTAATTTCCCAAGTACCAGATAGTGTTGATGAAGGAGGCAATTTTACTCTTTCAACATTATTGAGGTCATCATTAACTCCTCCAGTAGAACTGTATCCATTTGAGAACACATTTCCTTTGTATATTGAACCATCAGGAGCAATCACAGTAAGATCTAGATCATTGACTAATCTCTTGGATGATTGTGAAGCGCTAGAAGAACCAGCTGCATCAGTCCAAGCAATTGTTATATCAACACCATGAGAAGAGTCCCAATCATACGTGTAAACATAGGAATACCCTGGCTGCAAAGTTTGATTCCAATCCATGAATGTATTTAGTGGAACTATTCCGTCCTTTGGATAGAGAGTTTGTTCTAAGTCAATTTGACCCCATCCCTCGTCCATATTTGGAATATCTCTGGCACCAATATCTTTCGCTCCATTCACTAAAAGTGCTTTGAGAAGATCCGAACGAGGAGAAGAAATCCCGAATTCGTCTGTCAAAAATTGACGTGCCAACAGTGCATTCCCCGCAGCAACTGGTGTAGCCATAGAAGTTCCATCCATCTGTTGGTAAAGAGGAGTAGTGCCATCAGAATGTCTAGCAGATGAACATGAAGAACCCATTGGATATTGTGCTTCTTGCGCCCTAGCAGAACAAATCTGAACCCCAGGGGAAACCAAATCAGGTTTTATTCTCCCATCAGATGTTGGGCCTATAGAAGAAAAAGTAGGCACTTGGCCAGCTGCTGCAGTTCCTGGCCTCCCACTAGTGGATGCTCCGATAGTTAGAACATTCTTAGCAGTGGAAGGAGGGCTGATAGTTCCAGAGCCGGATGCCCCTTCATTCCCAGCTGCAAATAGGACCAGGAAATCACCATATTGATCAGCAAAGGAATCTGCTGATCTTGAATCCGAATTATATTGCCCACCGAGGTTTTCAGACCCCCAGGAATTAGTTTGCATCCGTGCATTCTGCTGCCATGAATGCCTAAACATATCAAACAATGAACCATATCTTGCCAATGCTCCTGTTTGATCATATTCTAACTGATAGAAATGAAAAGTAGCATTGGGAGCCATACCCCTTGCACTGCTATCACCGGAACCGTCTCCAAGTAATGTAGCTGAAACATGTGTTCCATGGCCACTGTGCATGTCTGCAGCAGAATTGTCTGGACCATACTGATTGTATACTGCGCGGATTCTACCGTTAAAGTCCCCGTGATCTTGATCTAATCCACTATCTGAAACTGCAACTACTTGCCCTTGACCGGTAAGCGAAGGATTGTGATTCGACAATACGTCATCAATATTAGAAACTGAACGAGCATAGATATTTTCTAAAATTAATTTTGGAGATGGCTCAATAAAAAGAATTGAACCAGAGGTTACCAAATTTACCAAAGCATCAGATTGGATTCCTTCAACTTGACAAAGCCAAGAATCACATTGTACAATTTCTGCCCCTGAAAGATAAATTGAAGATTCTAATTGACTAAGTTCAATATCTTGAAGATCGGGAGCGGGGATAATATTCACATCCAAGATGCCTGTTGTTGGGAGAAGAGGAGATAATCTCCATCCGGGGTGTTGACTGCCAAACCATCTAATTCCTTCATTTGAAACAATAGAAGAAATCGCAGCATCTAATTGATGGGGATTGGTGGGAACGCGAATTAGTAAAGCATCATCAGGAATCACGTCTAAAATTGGAAACCCTTGAATTTCTAACCATTCTTCTAAATCAGTTCTATCAGCATCGACATCCTGAATAATTAACATCCCTGTTCGAACTACATCCAGATTATCGTGTAAGATGCCTGGAAGCGAAGGAGTAACAAGCATTGGATCAAATGAACCTGTAACTGGATGAAGAAGACCACTAGTAAATCTTAGAGAAGATTTTTCCAAAATAGGAGATGCACCTACATTCCAATGTTCTGATGCCTGTTCAGAAGTCCAAAATTCATTTTCTAGACCAATTTCTTCACTAGGTGAATGAGATAATGGGAGCAAAGGAACTAGCAATAGAAAAACAAGAAACAAACTCCAAGTCCGCGCTTGCATAAGCATCGATGTAGTGCCTCCCCTTTTCATGGTTGCATGAATATGTGCGATAAAATTCACAGACCGTAATAGGATGAAATCGCGGAATCTGTCTTCGCAACGCTTACTTTCCAATCTTCTTCAGTACCCATAAGAGCGCGAATACAATCTACATTCTCCGGGATTACATCACTTTCTTGATGAATTGCTTGGAAATAATATAGCCTATCTCCTTGGAGACTAATTCCATCTTGCCAAACAAAAATTTCGTGAAGATCTCCCCATTTTCGCCCTATATCTCTAGCCATCTCCATTACTTCAGCAGTAGTAGTAATTCGATTTTTAGCGCCCTCCATTACAATCACTCTAGGAGTTCCTTTCCACATCTCAATAACTGAATCTGTAGTTAAGCCGTGACCTGGAGGTAAATCAGCAACTATAGCGTGAACATGCATTATTGTTGTAGGCACAGCAACTGCCAAGGAATTAATTTCAATCTCAGGTTTTACAGTCATTACATCTGGCCCGTGATGACTTGGAACCTTCAAAACTGGAGAAATAGCATTTATCGGGCCCTTCTTAGAGTCTCCAGGGTCTGCTGCTCTCCTTATCATCGTACATTCTACCTTCAAGGAACCACAATGTTCGTAAAGCGGAACTAATGTTCTAGAAAGTCCTGTAGTATTACATGAAACAACACGAGTTCCTTGGACCCCAATATTCTCTGAATGATTGGCACTAGAGGTATAGGATTGTCCGGTAAGTGCATGTTTCTCACCACCTTGGAAAATATATTTTATTCCTGCATTCTTGTATTTCTCAATATTTTCGGCGCCAAGTTTACCGGGAGCGCAATCCACTACTACATCTGCAATTGAGAGTAAATCTGAAAGCCCTCCAGAACAGGAATACCCTGCATCTGAAAATGCCGAAATCTTAGAAGGGTCATCGAAAGTACAATACAAAGGAAACCCTTTTTTCACTGCTAAATCGCATCCAAAAGATGGCCCTGTCTTAGTTACACCTACTACTATCATGTCATCTTGTGCATCGACTGCATCTGCTACTCTCTTCCCAATTGTTCCAAATCCATTAATGGCTACTTTGATGCTCATACACCCTCACCTGATGGCCTCCCGTAGCGGGACATCTATCAAACATTCCAAGGCGATTTTGAGCGAAGGGGTCAAGGACGGCCTAGTACCAGCATAGACAATGGAGTCCAGAGCAGACATCACTCAAAAGAGCGTTCGACTCACTCGACAAGTAGCAAAGTCACTCGATCAAGCCATTCAACTTGATAGAGCTTTGAAGATAGGTTGGGGCCGAGATGGTGATGAAAGACCCAAAAAGGGTGAAACTGGAGTTCTCACTCATCTTCCTGCTAAGCTGAAGATGCGCCTTCTAGGTGAATTAGGAGATCTCGTAGGTAGTGCAAATCAAGGTGCATTATTACAAATTGAAGGCAAGACAGGAGATCTTGCTGCGGCTTTCCAAAGTGATGGGAAAACAATATTCGAGAAGGGCACAGGAGATAGAGTCGCTTTAGGCATGTCAGGAGGAACTGTAATTGTCAGAGATGACGTAGGTACAGATGCAGGAGAGTCGATGACTGGAGGGCTTCTGGTTATTCGAGGAATGGTTGGAGAACGAGTTGGTGCAGGTATGATTGATGGGACAATAGTCGCAGTTTCTAATGTAGCCAATGATGCAGGATCCGGGATGATAGGCGGTAAAATCGTAGTAGATGGCCGAGTACGCTCTGTAGGAAAAGGGGCCCAAAGTAGATCAATTGAAGCGGAAGAATTAGTTGAATTAAACGATATCTTGGAACCTCATGGATTCAAACTTACTATGGAGGCAACAGTAATTGAAGCAGATACTGAAGAACATGTTGGAGCAGAACCTCCTGAAATTTCCTCATCTGGAAAGTTTGACGGATTACGACTCTGCCCCCAGGGTGCTTCTCTACCCCCATCTTCCGTAGTAGACTTATCAAGTGAAATTATTATGCCCGGAGTCTCTTCAGGCAGTAACCTCAGAAATATCTGGATCCCTCAAATTCAGAAAGGACCATCCAAAGCAGGTTCAGCCTTGGAGGGACAACCATGTATTGTGGATTCATCTCCGAGAGAAAATGACTATCTTAGAATTCATGAAAAAAACTATCTCACACTTCGAGAACAATTATCAGAATCTGGTGGAGCAGTCATTGATATCTCTTCGTTCCCTAATCTTAACGAAGCCGCAATTCACGCAATGTCAACAATTGCAATCGGTTTTCTTCCTGAAGATTCTCCTGTTCTCCTTATGGATGACGTAGATAGAGTGGAGAAATTACTCAGAATGACTGCAGAATTAGGATTAGCTGGCGCAATTGTCAATGTATGCACCATAGGTTCTGCACCTGCGATATCTGCTTTACCAACTGTGGGAATGGCCCGTTCAAAACAGAAGGCAAAAATGAGTGTCTTTCTAAAGACTGATTGGACACCAAGCCCTTCAGAAGCATTGATGTCAATAGCTGCTGGGTTAAATGGAATTGTTTCAGAACCTTTCATAGGAGATGAAAGCCAACCCACTGGTGTGAAAAAAATCGCTACAGAACTCGATGTGAAACTATCATCAATGGAAGATCATGCAAGAGGGTGGATGCAAGCAATGGGAGTTGAATCAATCAATTTACTTCAAAGACAGCATCTAAGAGCAACTACTCATGAATCCGCTGTTCTGAGTGGTTTACGACTCGATGGTATTCGTCAACCTCTACCAATGTGGTCTCGTAGATAGACGAAGAGGTCAAACCAAGAAGCCCCCACCCACAGGCGGGAATAGTATGCCAACAGTGAAGTATGGACACGATTCAATTCGTAATCTCCTATCCTTGCATGGTATATCTTACGACCCACAATTGTGGGAAAACCAACTATCTGACATTGGATGCGTTGTTGAAGGAACAGATGAAGAAGGAGTGGAAATAGAAGTTTTTCCCGACCGATCAGATCTTTTGTCTGTTGAAACAATGACGAGAGCGGCTCGTGCATTTCTTTATTCTAACCCTACACCTCCGATTTTAGAAGTTGAAACAGGGACAATTAAAATGGAAATTGAACCCGTCATTTCAACTATTCGTCCTGTAATTCTGGGTGCGATAGTTCGAAATGTAAATACTGGTTCCACAGAAGAAGAAAAGGACCTATTCATTCAATCATTAATGGATCATCAAGAGAAATTACACCTAACGCTTGGTAGAAAACGAAGGCTCGCTTCTATTGGAGTCCATGACCTATCGACTCTTGCCCCTCCATTCAAAGTAAAGGCCGTAGACAGAAATCATAGATTTGTACCCCTAGCAATGAATTCTACAATGAGTGTACAACAAATTCTCGACTCACATCCTAAAGGCATGGAGTATGCCCATCTTCTTGATGGAATGGAATTGGTACCTATTATCGAAGATGCAGTTGGAAGAACACTATCGTTCCCCCCTATCATAAATGGTAGCCATACAACAGTCAAAGATACTACTACCGATTTTATGATTGATGTAACTGGATGGGATGAAAGGGCATGTGAGGCATCTCTACTCCTCGTCTGTTTGTCTCTTGCAGAACGTGGAGGAATTATCGAAAGTATGGATATCACAACTGCCAAAGGAGAAAATTTGGTCACACCGAATGGAAAGCCTCGCAGACATGTTCTCCCTGAACGGCTTTTAGAACGAATTTTAGGTGGAAAAATTGAATCACAAGTTATTCATTCAGCACTAGAAAGAATGGGAGGAAAATTAATTGAAACTAGAACTGCAACAGAAGGCCCTCTAAACTCAAAAAGATGGGGTGATGCCTCTGTTGGAGAGAAAATTCACATCATCGAAATGCCTAGATGGCGGTTTGACATATTACATCCTATAGACTTAGTAGAAGAAATCGCAACAGGTATTGGATATGAATCTCTAGGTGAAGCTCATTCGTCACTTGCATTAGAAGGAGTTCCACTAACTCGGGCGAACCTAATTCGAAGAATAAATGAAAGTCTCTCATCTCAAGGAATACAGCAAGTTCAGAGTCTTACTCTATCCAATGATATCTCACAGTTCAATAATATGAGGTGGGAGGCGCAAGGAGAAATTACAAGAATTTCAAATCCAATTACGATTGAACATACAATTCTTCGACAGAATATACTGCCATCGTTATTGGAGATATTAGCGGAAAATAGGCATCATGAATTACCACAAAGAATTCAGGAATGTGGAGAAGTAGTTCGAGATCATAGTAATTCATGGAGAGTTGCATGGGCATGTGCTGAAACTAATGCAGGTTTTACTGCTGCAAAGGGAATTGCTCAAGCTCTAACAAGAGACTTAGGAGCAAGAGAAGATATTTCATTCGAACCATTAGATGACAAAATTGGACCATGGATTCCTGGCCGAGGGGCCAAGATGCTAATCGGAAATATCGAATTAGGAACATTTGGCGAGATAGATCCAGAAATAAGCGAGATATATGGATTAAAAGTGCCTATTCATGCAGGCGAATTTGATCTTCGAGCTTTAGCAGAAGCAATACCAGATCCTCTGATATGATGAACGACGAATACAACGAATTAAACCTTTAAAGATTGAGGGTGATGATATGCATGGTGCGACTGCACGCCTCGTCACCTTTGCTATAATCATCTTATTATCGTCTAATTTATTGGGCCCAGTACATAGTCTGGAAGAACAATCTTCGAGTAATACATCTAAAGAATCCAGCAGTCTTTCTTTTGGTAGTAATTCTGGTTCTAATTTTGTTATTGAACCAGGTGTTGGAACAAATATACTAGTTAATATTACCAATAATGCACTAATTTCAGATTACGCAAATGTCAGTATTGTTTCATCTTCAGGATGGAACATAGTATGGCCAAGAAATTCCGACCCTTCCATCGGCGAAGATATCCTAATCAATTCAGATGAACTAGTTTGGATACAATTCAGAGTAGATGTTCCAATTGTAGAAAATGGAATGCCTTTAGCAGGAAGCAAACACCTAATATCAGTTAAAGCAATTAGTCAAAATGAAGGACTAGAATCGTTTTGGAATTTTACAATCGAAGTTACTGCAGTTTCAGGTATCTCAATTGATTCACATCAAAATTTTGCAACTGTAGAACCAGGAGAAAAGGTACTATTACCTATTTCTTTACGAAATGTAGGGAATCATAATGCTAATCTTGTTATCAAAGTTCAACCTATGTTAGATTCAGGTTTACCTGTTGATGATACGGTTCCTGATCAATCATTTGCTTATAATGGATGGTCAGTTGGAACATTTGATCTTTACAAAATAGAAAATTTAGCAGCAAACAATTCAGGCATTGTCCTAATAGAATATGCGTCACCATACATATTTTCAGGTGAAATAAACATTAGAATTAGTGCCTATAATGAATTTGAACCATTAGAAATTTTAACAGTAAATCAATCAGTATCTATTGAAAGAACAAGAGGAGTTTCACTGGATTTTGATGAAAATAACGTTTGTAGTTTAATCTCTCCTTCAAATAAAGAAAATCCAGTTGTTTGTCACGAGAATCTATCCATCACAAATACTGGTAATTTCAACGATCAGATTGAAATTCAAGTACTGTCAAATCCAATTTGGTCTAACGTTGAATTAGGTGCATCACAAATTACTCTTCAAGAAGGAGAAACCGCAACTGATATTGATCTATCTATCGAGATTTTGAACGGAACAATGGCTCGAAAAAGCGGAGAAATTACAATTGGGGCATTCATTGAAGGTGAATTAATTGTAATAGAGAAATACTCTATTTCTGTAGATTCAATTATCAACTGGGAATTACAAAATAAACAAACTACAATGGAAAATGACAATTGTACAATGACAATTATATTTCAAAATACTGGAAATGATCTTGATGGCATAATGATATCTCTGGATATGAATGTGACATCTAATTTCGGATTGATTCCACCCCCAAATTCAATATTTGATAGTACTGAAAATATCAGATATTTTGAGGTAAGAGATATTCAGCCTAATCAAAATCTTTCTTTTACTGCATTTGCAACTACTCCAACTGGATTTGAGATTAATGGGACAGCTAGGCTTCAAGTAATCGCACACAGTATTTCGGATCCAAGTGTAAATTTTTCAATCGCAGAAGATATTGAGTATCTAGGCGATTATTACAGAATATCTGAAGAAGAGGATGACCCAAGTGTATTTTCAGAACTATTATCTGAAGGAATGGCATTCATTTCTCAGAACAATGGAATTCTTCTAACAATATTTGTTGTTGCAGTAGGTTCTGTACTGCTAAACCGGGCATTAGTTAAACGTCAAGAGGACATGAAGAAAATTCGATTAAAGCCTGAAATTCAACCAGAAGAAAAGGTAGAAGATTGGACAAAAAAGTTTGAAAATAAGTCAGGAGTTGTAAACACAGAAATTAATTCAAGAAAGATTAGTGCTGCAACAGACATATTAGATCATCATACCAAAGAATCTAATCTAAAAGATGCAGATTTACTTGCCTTAGGACTTATTGACAATTCATCTGAGAAAACTCTTGGAGAGAAATTAATGCCGTCAAACCAAACAAAAAAGAAAACTAAGATTAGTTCCAAGGAAATCAATCCAAGTCAAACCATCGGAAAATCAGCAAAAAAGGAGAAAACAACCGATACCGATTTTGACCTAGACCTCTGAAAACAATCATGATTGTAGGGGTCGACGAGGCCGGAAGGGGCCCTGTCATCGGCCCTTTAGTTGTTGCATCATTAGGTATTCCTGAGTCTCAAATCAATATTTTAGAAGAACTAGGGGTAAATGATTCAAAGGCACTTTCACCTTCTAAGCGATTAGAAATCAGAAATAAAATTTTGAAATACAAAAATTGGAAATATTCCATAGTAGAATTTAGCGCAGAACAAATCGATCGTGCGATGGAACATGACACTCTCAATACCATAGAAGTTAGATTGTTTGCAAAAGCAATAGATAATATTGGTTCAGAACATATTTCTAAACTTATCTTAGATGCTTGTGATGTAAATCAAGAAAGATTTGGTCGAAATGTATCTTCTATAATCAAAACAACATCAGAAAATTTAGAATTGATTTCAGAACACAAGGCTGATTCTAAACACCTAATTGTTGGTGCTGCTTCAATACTTGCGAAGGTGCATAGAGATTTAGAAATAGAACGGATTTCACAAGAATGTGGATTCAAAATTGGTTCAGGATACCCCTCAGATCCAAACACCAAGGATGCAATTCCTTTGTTGATAAACAGCGATTCCCCACATACTCACCTCAGATGGTCATGGGCTACGGTTGAAAGAGCTTGGAAAGAAGCAGGTAAAGGAAAACTTCCTCTAAGGCCTAGAATTTCGCAAAATACTAACGGACAGTCGTCTCTAGACTCGTGGTATCGGCAATTGTAAGAGTGAGCGCCTTTCAGCATAGTACGAGTAACATGGGAAATCCTGTTGATCAGCCTGAAATTGTCAAGGCAATCAGGACCTTTTCTCTTCAAAATACTCTTGAATATGAAGGCGAAGGAGAAATGAAATCAGTATTAGGGCGTGTTTTTGGAGCACACCCTGATCTAAAACCTCATGCTAAAGAACTAGTTTCTAGAATCATTCCAGCCGTACAAGAAGCAAATGATATTGCTAAAACAAGGGGTTTAGACCATATTAGACAATTACTTTCAGAAGAAGCACCTGAAGCATTAGAAAAAAGAGTCAAAGAACGTAGAGAAGGGCTCAAACCATTAGAAAAAACGGACAACATTGTTCTTCGATTTGCCCCTAATCCTAACGGCCCAATGACATTAGGACATAGTAGAGGCGTAATAATAAACAGTGAATACTCAAAAATGTATGATGGAGAAGTAATTCTAAGATTTGACGATACAGATACAAAACGAAAACCTCCAGAAATTTGGGCGTACAAACAAATTGAAAACGAATATGAATGGTTAACAGGAAGAAAACCTGAAAGAATTGTTTATGCATCTGATAGAATGGCCATTTATCTTCAACATGCTAAGGAAGATATTTTGAATCAAAATGCATATGTTTGTACATGCTCAGCAGAAGAATTTAAGATTCTTAGAGATTCAAAAAATGAATGCCCGTGTAGAGATTTAGACACATCTGAACAAATTGAAAGATGGGAACGTATGAATAATCCTGAAGGTGGATGGGATGATGGCGCGGCAGTTGTTCGAATTAAGACAGATCTAAGTTTACCAAATCCCGCTTTACGAGATTGGCCTGCTTTAAGAATACAAACAACTGCACACCCAAGGGTAGGCAACAAATTCCGTGTGTGGCCGCTATTAGATTATCAATCGGCAATAGAAGATCATCTGCAAGGAGTAACCCATATTATTCGAGGTAAGGATTTGATGGACTCAACGAGAAAGCAGACTTTACTTTACAAATTACGTAACTGGGATTATCCTGAAACCATGTATTGGGGAAGAGTCAAGGTTCACGAATTTGGAGGATTTTCGACTAGTGCAATGAAAGAGGAAATCTCTACCGGAAAATATTCTGGTTGGGATGACCCCCGTCTCCCCACAATTGCAGCATTAAGAAAACGTGGATTTTCTTCTGAGGCATTACGTGCTTTTTGGATAGAACTTGGATTAAATCAAAAAGATATTTCAGTTTCTATGAAAAGTATAGAGTCACATAATTCAAAAGTAATTGAGAAAGATACTCCTAGAGCATCATTTGTTCGTGAAAAACAAACTTCTCTTACTCTAAATATGAATTCAAATTGGCCTACTGAAGACCTTCGAATCCCTAAACATCCTGATGATACAAGTATGGGATTCCGAGTATGGCCTGCTCCCAAAGACAGAGATTGTATTATCTTAGAAAATGAAGACATCAAAGATCAGATTAGACTCAAAGAATTTGCTAACGTAAACTGTGATGGGAATATACTTGAAGAAAATGGATTTGATAGAATAGATCGAAGACCAATTGTTCATTGGCTTCTCAAACATCATTGCCAACCTGCTATTCTTTCTATACCTAAAGGAGTCGAAATAACCAATCAAAAGGGTTTGATTGAATGTGGACAATATGCTGTAGGAGATATTCTTCAATTAGAACGAGTAGGATTTGCACGTATTACTGAAATATCTAAAAATACAGATATCAAACTTGTCTATCTTCATGAATGAAATCGGGTGTGGGATTCAAAGGCTAATTACTGGTGGAAATGGTATGAGACGAGCCAACTTAGTCACAGTTGTGCTTTTATTTATGCTAATACCATTGCTACCGCTGCAAGAAGTGTCAGCAAATCAATCAGTAGTGAATCCTGGACCGGTAGAACACACATTATTCTTCATAGGAGAAGCAGATGATACCAAATCTGGTTCAATGACTCCTTCTGAAAGTTCACTAAACAATTTGATCGAAAATGAAGTCAATTCCGAAGCATCAGCTGAACGGCTTAAATTATTATCATTCGAGAGTTCAATAGCAAGTGATGGCATTATTCCTGAAGGAACATGGATCTACAGAACGAATTACCGGGTCGAGGGTGCATCTTCTGCAGCCGCGAATTGGACTGTAGAAATTGAGATTGCTGGTGAAACATTTTCCAATTCAATATTTTCAGTCGCTGGCCGAGGACCAAGCTTCGACATAGATGTTGAAATTGATGAATTGGTTGTCAATCAAGGAGAACAAATCATTGTTACATTTTATCTTGAAAATGGTATTATGTGGACATCTCCAGATGATAATTCCAAAATGTTCGTTAGTTGGGGTGGTCCAGAATCTACAGCTGGACTTGTAGTAAATGCTCCATTAGTAGAAATCGAAATGATGGAACCCAATGTAGATGGAAACGAAGTTTTTTTCCCAATTAGATTCCATTCCTCTTTTGCAAATGAGTTAGCAAAGAGTGATTCTATGATTGCCAAAATAAGAGGAGATACCATTCAAGGAGACCCATATATCAGTACTATTTCTGATGGGGTAGAGGTAGTGTATGTTTGGAATGCCGAAGGATTTCAATCAGGTGAGTACACCCTAAACCTAACTCTTCAACCACAAGAAGGAGTTAATATCCAAACAGAAATTATCCATAATTTAGTTTTAGATGGTAGTTCTGGAGACGGAGACGGTTGGTATCCAACGAATGAACCTGTAAGAACTGGAGGTACAAATTTACACTTAGAAATTGATGTTAATCAAGTAGATGATAGACTTGAACGAACTAGTACATTAGAAATTGAAGGCGCTGTAGCAACATGGATTCGTTGGGGTTTAGACAACATAGGTAACGAATCACTTGATTCCACATCATGGTGGAGAGAATTGAGTGAATCAGGAGGAATTGTCGGCGCAGATGGATTGAATAATAGATTAGTAGATGATTCAGAACTTGATGTTCTACAAAATCACCTAACAGGAAGTAGTAGAGATCTTGCAGATTTCTTAGATCGAGGATTAGCATTAGAATCTAAAGCTATTCTTGGTGGAGAACCATTTGACTTAGAAGGTGCTCTAGATATCGATATTGATTTGAATGGACAGAATACATTAGGACCGGATCTAATTACAATCAATATCCGTTCTAGTACTGTATTAGATTCAGGTTCCTTCATTTTTGTTGAATCATTTGTACGATCTCAATCCCAAACATATTGGACAAAAGTCAGTTTAGATGCTACTCTTTCTACAAACCCACTTCAGGGAATTTCTAATGTATTCTCTGAAGAAATTGATTCGAATCACCTTAGGATAGGAATAGCAGAGAATGTACGCGTCTCATTTTCATCGGAAGAAAGGATAGATGATTTCAGAGTCACTATTACCCCAGCAACATCATTTATTGACGGACCTATGGTTGGACTATTTCTCTTGTTGGCAATACTCATTGTTAGTACTACTGTATCTGTTAGAGGCACAAGAAATAAAGCAAGATCTCCTTCGATATTCTGGTTGATTCTTTCAGTTTCGATTTTATTGGTGTTATACACAATGGGTATTAGAATGACTCTTGTATTAGGAGCAGGAATAGGGACTTTTGTTCTTTCATTAATCATTATCTTCATTTCACCGAGTCACCGAATCGATGGAATAGATGACATTCCTAATAAAAAAATTCCAGTAATTGATTGCCCAATTTGTAATCAAGCAAATCCAATCACTTCTGAAGAACGTCCTCTGAGGCTACCTTGTGGTGGATGTGGTAGAACGCTCCTGATTGAATAATCATTCAAACCGACCAGTTCTAACTAATCCATCTACAGTTCTACTCGCAAACAAACGTACTTGTTCAGAATGATTCCATTCATTAGAAAGATCATGAAGTTGAGATGCTAAATCTCTGGACCATTCAGGAGCTAGAACACGATGCCATCCTAATTCCTCTATTCTAGGAGTTGATGGACGTTCAGTAGAAAGTAGTGGAAGAAAATATGTAGAAAGTGATCTGGCTTGATCTTCAATATTCATCTTACTCCATCCTAATGTAAGTCCTTCCAGTAAAAATGGGTCTAATCCAGGAAGCATTTCCACTGAAGGATCAGGTACTTCAGGTAGGGGAACGACATTTATTCGTCCAATCTGCTGTAAATAATCCCGTATGATTGTAAATACTGGATCGTAAGTTTGATCCATCGCATCATGTAACCAATTTCCGGCAATCGAAAAAGGAAGAAGACGAATACTACGAACACCATCTGGAGATAATTCTTCCATTAATGATGCTGCAGTAGCTACTGGAGATAGGCGTCCATGTCTCCCATCACCTTTGTGACCATCTAATGCATGAACAATAGTAGGATTTAGAGTTAGTATTGCTTCATCTGAATTCCAGATAATATCTGCATCGTGAGTATCTAAGATATCAATAAAAATTCCCGAATTATCGACAGATGAAGGGGCAAAACGTCTACTATACGGGCGTCCCAAATCAATCAATGCAGATTCAATCATAGATAATGCAATACATCCAGAGATAGTTAATGGAGCACGCAAGGTAACAGATTGGCTTGGATTATCCGAGATATACCGCGCAGCATTGCGAATTGATTCTGAACACGCAGAAAATGGTTCCAACTCAATGAGGCGCGTCATGATTGAAGAGTCACGAGGAGGTTCAAGACCTATGCGATTATTATCAATTCACAGCCAGACGAAGTTGGTCTCTCTTATACGTCCAATCGGAATCTAGAGCTCCGGTGCCCTTGAGATATCTTGACAATCTACGAATTCGAGATTCAACGAGTTCAAGTTGACGACGATTATGGATGTCTTTTCTATTCGAATTAAGATGATCTAACATCTTCAACGCTTTTCTCATTAAGTTCATCAAATCTTCAGGAATTTCAGGAGATATTTCGTTTCTCGCCAAAACTTGACTTATTCTCTCACCTAATACTAATCTAACGTTAGGAACTGCATGTTGATCACGAAGAATAAGTCCAATCTGAGCAGTAGTGTGTCCTTTCCGAGCAAGATCTAGTATTGTTTCTTCAATAGCTGATTTGTCAGTATTTGACCAATCAGGAGCAGAGTCTACAAACGGCTTAGTAGAGCCACTTCGGCCACGACCGGATGCGTGCATTCTACCCACTGATACCACTCCTTGCAGCGCTGCGACTTCCTTCCCCTCTTTAACCGCTCCGACAATCAAAAGTCAGGTTTCACCCAATTCGATGATGAGATCTAGCCACTCTGCCAGGGGATCCTTTCCATTCCCATCCGGGAGCTACTGCCCTTGCTGAGCCTATCAATATACTATTTTGCATAACTAAAATATCATCTCCTTCTCTAATCCCATCAGGATATGATTCAATAATTGAAACGAAAATATCACCCTTCCATTCAACATCTGGAATTAGATGAATTCTAGGCAATACATTACCATCATTCAAGATGTTAAGAGAAGACTTTGAAAATGCAAAACGACCGGAGCGTGGATGCCATTGAGCTATTTGTTTCCCCTCTTTCTCAATTCTCCATCGAGGAGGACGCCCCTCGATTTTTACATCTGATAACCATGTGTCGTTACCGTACAAAAATCGTGACGCTGAGCGATACATTTCTAATCTGTGACGGTGCCCTTTAGGACCTCTAATTTCTAGTCGCTTGACAACCTCAGAAATTGTAGACTGCAGTCTTTCTAATGATTCAGGTGAACCAGCTGTAGAATCTTGCCGAGTATCAATTAATTCAAAATCTCCTTTAATTGAACTCAAACTGATTCCTGAGTGATTAATGATAATTTGGTATCCTATTCGATCTGCAAGTGATTGTACCATGTCATGTATCATTGAAATTTCATCTGAATCCCAATCTCCAGTAACTGGGATATCATAATGAGCAGCGGGCCAAAAATCTTCAAGAGATCTAGGTACCAATCCTAACGGAGATGTAACCATTACTTGATCTACGCATGTAAATGGGATATGCCGAGAAAATCTTCTATGACTTTGAGATTCTCGATACGGTTTACGTTCACTGCATGGTAGCAATAGTAAAACCGATTGGCAATGAGATGGAGGAGTATATTGGTCAGCCACCCTTGTTTTCCAGTCATGAACTAATGGATCATTTCTGGAAGAACTAGAATTAAATCTAAATCGACGATCTTGGGATACATGGCTTGCAAGTATCGATTTTCTCCCCCTTAGCAAAGAATCATGACGTCTCAGATGCTCTACGCTTCGAGGACTGTTGAGGACTTGAGATTCAACTAATTCTCTCAAATTCCCTGTTTTTATCGAAGAACGGATAAATCGAAGAGAATCTTCCCAATCTCTTATCCAGATATCTGGATCTTCATCCTCATCCATAGGACGAGGGCCATTCATTGTAAGCCGATGCCCCGCTGCAGCTGCAGATCTAGACCTAGCACAGTCGAACAAATCTAGTCCAAACCAACTTAACAAAGCAGCATTATCAGGGCCAGAAATTCCAGGCGCCCATAGTAATGAAGAGGGAAAACGCTCCCTGAGGGTAAGAATTGCTTCAAGGAAAATTTTGCCTGTAGATATTAATTGAGGTGCATCAACTAATATTACGATATCAGGTGCAAGATTTTCGTCCATTAATCTAGAATCATGATGCAAAGTTTGCCACGAAACAAGCAAGAAATTATCGTCGCCACCCAACTTACCAGAATCTGCTTCGCTCAAAACAGGAGGAAGATGTTGGCCCTCAGATGTTTGCCATTTTATGATTGAAGGAGGAGACAATATATCCATTTCCTCAATCAAAGTCTCTAAAGAAAGTGTAGCAGGAGAGACTGAACCATCACGAGAAAATGAGAATGGTGCAATTGAATGATGTAAATCTGGATCGCCCTCGATTTTTATAATACAAGGAGTATGGACACAAGGCGAACGTCGGTCGCCTAAACCTATAATCCTAGCATAGCGATTACGCCCAACTACTGTTCGACCTAGGGCGCCCATATTTCCAAGGAGACAAGAGGCCCGCTTGAATGATTCTAAAAGCCAGTCAGGATGACAGCACTATATGGGCATCCGCCTCAAATCTACTTGGGCGCTTTGGATTCTCTCAATTCTAATCATTTCAATTGCTCCTATAGGCACAATAAACGCTGATGAAGGAACAGTTTTGAATTTAGAAATTGATACTACTGATGGTATAGCATGGGTAAGCATGATTTGCCAGAATACCAATGAAGAATGCCCAACAGTCAATGTATCAATTATCTGGCCAAATGGAGATTCAGATTTTCTATCTTCAACTTCTAATGAAATTCTAAGAAACGTTACCTCCGGTACGATCTCAATTTTTACAAATCAGTCATTTCAATCTAGTCAATGGGAATTAAAAATGGTTATTCCCGATTCTATAAGTCATGAGATTAATGATCATCCAGAACATTCAGGACATCAAGATGTTGTAGAAGCAACTATTTCTAATATTAATACTGGAAATTTGGAGGAATCAGATACAGATGTCATTCATATTTCTGGAAATGAAGGAGATATTTTACACCTGTATCAAATTACTTCGCGATTTCCATTTACATTAGATATTTTAGATACAAGTGGTCAGGTTCCTATTCTAATTGAAACACTTGCAGATAGTCCTAAATTCGTTGAAATACCTACTGATGATGGAGTCTATTTGAAAATTCACTCAAACGATGGAGAAGAGGTAAATCCGTATAGCTTTGTAATTGATATTTGGTCTGACGCTGATGAAAATCCTGATATTATTTATCCTGAAACTAGAGTAAATGGCACTATAGGACCCATCGATTCAGAAGGTGATTATTATCTGCT
>CEQX01029676.1_pt1 | contig 23983 bp, 23 predicted proteins | sample 356261 | NCBI WGS metagenome assembly CEQX01 (sample SAMEA2621076, study PRJEB7988) | marine metagenome | isolation source: saline water (ENVO:00002010), including | reverse complement strand
CTAACCACTGAAATGGATAGGATGCCATCTGTTGAGGAAGCAAATAAAAGCTTTGAAAATGCGAGTTTGAACGAATTGAAAGGATTGATCCGATTTACAGAAGATCCAATAGTTTCAAGCGACGCCATTGGGGGAGGAGAAACTATGTTGTTTGATAGTAAGGCTACTATGATAGCCTCGGAAAAACTGTTAAAAACTGTAGCTTGGTTTGACAATGGTTGGGGTTTTGCAAATAGAATTCTTGAACTAGCGGAAGCATATTCAAAAAAAGAAAGGATATAAGATGAAAGTTGCAATTAACGGATTTGGAAGAATCGGACGTTCAGTTTTTAGAATTTTAAATTCTCAAGAAAATATAGATGTTGTAGCAATAAATGATATAGCTGATAATGAAGCAATGGCTTACTTATTAAAATATGATACAGTAATGGGCCCATTTAAAGATTCAGTGGAATTAAGTGGAGATATTCTCAAAACATCATTTAATCAAGTTAAAATGCTTGCTGAAAAAGAGCCTAGTCATTTACCTTGGGCTGAGATGGGCGTTGATGCACTGATAGAGTCAACAGGGATTTTTAGAACAAAAGATCAACTAGAGGAGCATATAAAAGCTGGTGCAAAACGAGTTATATTGACGGTACCTGCAAAAGATGAAATTGACTATACTTTGGTTATTGGGGTAAATGATAAAGGATTAACTAATGAGCATAAGATAATTTCAAATGCAAGTTGTACTACCAACTGTTTGGCGCCAATGGCAAAAATTTTAAACGATAACTTTGGTATTGAGTATGGTGTGATTAATACGATTCATGCTTATACAAATGACCAGCGTCTCGCTGATGTTCCGCATTCGGACTGGAGGAGGAGTAGGGCAGCCGCAGAAAATATAATTCCAACTACAACTGGCGCTGCTCGAGCTGTAGGAAAAGTTCTTCCAGAGCTTAATGGCAAATTAGATGGGATAGCTATGCGCGTACCGGTTCCTGATGGTTCTGTTGTTGATAGTGTTTTTAAATTAGAAAAAAGTGTAACAATCGATGAAATCAATAACACAGTTAAAACTGCAGCGAATGACGAGGATATGAAAAGCGTTGTTGAGTATTCAAACCTGCCAGTCGTATCTACAGATATCATTGGAAATCCGCATTCATCAATCTTTGATGCTCCGTTTACAAAAGTGATTGATGGCACTCTGGTTAAAACCGTTAATTGGTATGATAATGAATGGGGCTATTCAAATCGTGTTGCAGATTTAGTAAACATTTTAGAAAAGTTTAACTAATTTTTACGTAGAATATTGATCATGAGAATAGCATTTTTAACCGCAGGCGGTATTGCGCCATGTCTTTCAGCATCTATTGGAGGATTAATTAGATCTTACAATACTTCTTTACCTAATGCTGACTTCATTGGATATTTAAATGGATACAAGGGTCTTTTAACCGATCAAAAGATTTCTTTTCCAGCTTCTGTAAAGAAAAAAACAAATATTTTTGAACAATACGGAGGTAGTCCGATTGGCAATAGTAGGGTAAAACTTACAAACATAGAAAACTGTATCCAAAAGGGCTACATAGATAATGGAGAAAATCCTCTTGAGGTTGCTGCGCAGCAACTAATTAAAGATAAGGTAGATATTCTTCATACCATTGGAGGCGATGATACAAATACCATGGCAGCTGAACTATCGCTTTTTCTAAATGATAATAATTACGAACTCACAGTTGTTGGTTTGCCCAAAACCGTAGATAATGACGTATATCCAATTTCTCAAACATTGGGCGCCTTCACTGCTGCGGAGCAAGGTGCGATATTTTTTGATAATTTATCCAATGAAAACACCACAAGCTCAAGGCAGTTGATAATACATGAGGTAATGGGAAGAAATTGTGGATGGCTAACCGCTCAAACCGCAAAAGAATATAGACAAAGATTAGATGCAAAAGATTTTTTACCGGAAGTCCTTATTGAGCGCTCGCGATGGGATGTAGATGCAATTTATTTACCAGAAATTCCCATAGATTTTGATAGGGAGTGTGATCGCCTGAATAATATTATGAACAAAAAAGATAGTGTAAATATATTTTTAAGTGAAGGTGCAGGCACCCAAACTATCGTAAGCGAACTCGAATCACAAGGAAAGAGCATTCAACGGGACGCGTTTGGTCATGTTGCATTAGATACCTTAAACCCAGGAAAATGGTTTGCAAATCAATTTACGAAAAGACTTTCTGCTGAAAAGACTCTTGTTCAAAAAAGCGGATATTTTGCAAGAAGCGCTGCGCCAAATAAAAAAGATTTAGAGTTGATTAAGTTATCATGTGAACTTGCTGCTGAAAGTGCAAAGAATGGAAAAAGCGGAGTTGTGGGATTAGATGATGATAACGATAGCAAAATGAGTCTAATAGATTTTAAAAGAATAAAGGGAGGTAAGCCGTTTGATGTAAATCAAAAATGGTTTTCTTCTTTGCTAACTGAAATTGGGCAAAATAATTAAATAAAATAGGAAGAATACAATGACATTAAATTTAAGTAATATGAACGAAGTTGCTGAAGCGATGGTTATTCCTGGAAAGGGCATTCTCGCAGCTGATGAAAGTACAGGTACTATCGGAAAAAGATTTGATCAAATAAACACAGAAAGTACGGAGCAAACAAGAAATGCATACCGAGACCTCCTTTTTTCCTCGAAAGACGTTCAGGAATATATTAGTGGAGTTATTATGTACGATGAAACATTTCATCAATCCTCTCTCAAAGACGGCGTGTTGTACCCCGAATATTTAGCTTCTTTAGGCATAATACCAGGAATTAAGGTTGATGCAGGAGCGCACAATTTAGCTGGAACAGACGGCGAAAAAGTTACATCTGGACTCGATGGTTTAGATGAGAGATTGGCAGAATATAGAAAGCTAGGTGCAAGATTTGCGAAGTGGCGAGGAGTTATTAATATCACAGATTTGAATCCAAGTGATTATTGCATAAATACTAATGCTCATGCGTTAGCTAGGTATGCTGCTCTTTGTCAATCAAACGATATAGTTCCTATTGTTGAGCCTGAAATTTTAATGGATGGCAATCATGATATTGAAGACAGTTTCGTTGTAACCGAAGAGGTTTTGCATACAGTATTTTCTGAATTGTATAAACAAGGCGTTCAATTTGAAGAAATGATATTAAAGCCAAATATGGTTCTCTCGGGATATGATGCTGATAATAGAGCCGGTGTGGATGAAGTTGCTTCCGCAACGGTGCAATGCTTTTTAAGAAGTGTACCGGCAGCCGTTCCTGGAATAGCTTTTCTATCTGGAGGACAGTCAGATGAGGATGCTACCGCTCATTTGAATGCCATGAATCAGATCTTGGGAGACAGCAAACCATGGAATTTATCGTTCTCTTATGGTCGCGCTCTTCAACAGCCTGCTCTAAAAGCTTGGCAAGGTAAAGATGAAAATATTTCCAGAGCTCAAGAGGCTTTTCTTAAGCGCGCTAAATTAAATAGCTTGGCATCCTTGGGTAAATATTCAACCGATCAAGAATAAGTATTAGAATAATTTTTGGATACTCTAAGTCACGCTCTTTGGGGTAAAGGCCTATTTGGGTACCGTGGCCATGGGCGCTTAGCTTTAATAATTGGAGCAATGCCAGATTTGGCTTCTTTTGGAGCTCTTTTTTTTATCAAAATAGTCACGGGTACACTAAGTTACTCTGGAACTCCTAATCTTGAAAGCTTGAAACAGTTAGAGCCCATACCTCACTGGGTATATGCTATGGATAACATAACGCATAGTTTTGTTGTCTCGTTCGCGGTTATTGGAGTAGTATACCTTGTGAAGCCAAAGCTGGTCTGGCCACTACTAGCATGGCCTTTTCATATTCTTCTTGATTTTCCATTTCATACTAAAGAATTTTTCCCGGTTCAGCTATTTTGGCCCTTAACCTCACTATCAGTAGATGGAATTTCTTGGTCACATCCTGCTGTTTGGTATCCCAATGTTGCTGGTATTATTATATTGTTTATTTTAAGATATAAGAAAATACTTATTAAATAGTTTATAGTTCATTTGTTAAACAATGAACAGATCCGCCGCTGAGTCGAAATTGTGTAGTTGGAATTGTGATATGCATCACATTCACTTCTTTAAGTATTTGATTTACCTTTAATGATCTGAATCTTGTTGGACCGATTAAGTAGCCGGGCAATGGGCAACAATTCACAGCAAATTCACCTAATTTTTCATCTGTTCCAATAGAATCTTCTGGCTCAACTTCCACCAGATCTATAGCAAGTCTTTTTGCAAAGCTTTTCAAATTATTAACTGACTCTTTCTCCATTAGTGAAGTGCATGCAATCACTGCTGCTAATTGATTGTTTTTGTTTATAACCGGTGTAAACAATGTATCAAGATGGAATACATCTGACTTCATGATTATCAATTCATTTACATTAAATTCTTGGGCAACCCATTCAGCGCCTTTGGTATTATTTCTGCATGCACCTGAAAAAAGTATCTTTTGACCAGAGCAATAATAAAATTCACCTCCTTCAGCCTTAGCGTTAATTGAATCTGGGATTCTGATAGTTTGATATCCCATCGAATTGAGCATGATCTCCATAATATCGCTTTCCACCTGCCTTGCTTCCTCGCTGAATTTGGATATAATAACCTTCCCTTGTTGATTGCTAACGAATAAATCCCTAACAAAAACAAAGTCATGCTTCCTTTTATCTGAATTTTGCTGATCAAGAAAGCTTGGAAAATCAACTTCAATTACCTCAACAGGTAGACGATTGAATAGCTTTGTCATCATATACATTTCAATTTCTACGAGCTCCTGGTTTGGGATCATACCCTGTTTCATAGCAGGATTATTTTTATAAATTGGGGTACCATGACCCCACCAGTCATGCTTGGGAAGATGAGAGATTAAAATTTTCATTTAAATCGTAAACTTAAAAACCATTGTGTAGGTAGAAACCCAGTTTTCATCAATGTAATCAGCAATATGCTTGTAGTATATAGTTGGTGCGATCTTATTCTTTTTTGAAAGATCAAAGCCTATAACAAACCAATTTTTATTGTATTCATTTTTTTCCATATCATAAAAAAATTCGTTCCCCATAAACGGAGTAAGGCCATTCCAATCCATGTTTGATTTCGCCATCACTCTTACTCTATTTCGTAATGCATCATCTCTTCCTTTTCTAATGCGATATTCTTGTAAACTGCGCACCGCCCATTTTGCATTATTTGACTTAAATGTTTTTTGTATAAGCGCCTTAGGTCTCTTTTCTAATATCCAAAATGATCCGTTCTTAGTATAAACGTTTCTGTATTGTAGGGACGTTGACCAGGTTTTTCCGAGTGGAATGGTTGCTCCAAATTCGACATGTCTGTAGTAGTATCCTTTTTTATCAGTCGTCCTAAAATCAAGATCGCTATACATACCTATACTGCCAAACTTTCTTTTAACAGTTATTTTTTCAGACCTATTCAGAGTTTCTTGGGCGAAAATGGGAATTGTAAAAATAATTAAAAGAAGATATTTATTCATTTAAAGTCTCCCGAATACGTAGAAATGTTGCGCCAAAGTTCTCATTATCCGTCATCAAGATCAAATCACCTTCATCAAAAATCATAGCTTCAACTTTTTGGTTTTCAATTATCATTAGGGGCTTTAATAAAGATGGATGATTAAAATCAAATGTTCCAGTATTGTTCATTTGACCAATTTGGTATATAGCAGTTTTGAAGGGACCGTTATTTCCTGGGTCAGATGTGGCAGCGGTCCAAACCCCTCCATTCATGTCAATAGTTAGATCCGCAATGTTTCGTTTAGATTTTCGAGGTATAGGTAATTCTATTTCAAATTTATTAACCTCATAGATATTGTGATTAGTAGGGTTATACAAAGCCGTAACCAATGTTGAGCTTCTTTTGTTTGATCCTCTGTCGCCATATAGGAGTATCTGGCCTTGTGCAGAGTTATAAATTGCGAAGCCCTCAAGGTTCATTTTATTTGAAATTCCAGGAAGTGTAAAGGTTTGCACAATCTCAATCCTAAAATTAAACGGATCTACATAAAAAATATAAACTTTACCAGTACTTTCCATTGTTATAAACTTATTTTTAAATCCCGGCATTTTATGAAGTGCCTCTAGATCGTATGGAAGCACTGGTTCTGGCCAAATTAGCTTTCTTAATCTTAGAGAATTATCCAAGTAGCTTATTCTGGGCTGACTCTTTTTTTTGTTATCATGAACAACTAAAAACCCCTTTTCAAACTTAGCAACACCACTAATGGAGTACTGTCTAGCACCATGAACCTTGCGCCAATCATTTTGCGCCTCAACGCTGTAAAAAAGTAAAAGATATATTAAGTATTTCTTCATTCCCAATCACAAAAAGGGTTTACACTGAGATTTGAACTAAAATATCTTGCATCATCTGACACCTCATCTAAAATCCATTCGGGTTTTGAAAAAGACTCACTTGAATCAACTAATTCTATTTCGGCCAACCATAATCCTTCATTTTTTCCATGAAACTCATCAATTTCCCATATTTTGCCATCATAAGTAACTTTTGTACGAGTCTTATGAACTACCTCACCAGTACTTAGCTGGATAAGTCTATTTGCATCATCAATTGGAATTTCATATTCATATTCCTCACGCGATATACCTATAGTTTTCGATTTTATAGTTAAAAAACCTTGCTTGCTAGTAATCCTAATTCGGGTTAATCCTGAATCTGTAATCGAAAGATATCCTTGCTTTAATTCATCGCCACTTCCCTCAAAAGAAATTTTTGATGGATTTACTAGGAACTTTCTTTCTATTTCTTTGGCCATTTAAATATACAAATCGACATTGATGTAATTATACCTGGATAAAAAGGCTCTAGTCCTAAAGGATAGAATCCAAATATATTTTTATTTATGATCCATAAAATACTAACGAATAATGGAGCAACCATCATGGTAATTACATCTAATTTAATTTTTGTGAAAGACATTAAGAATGGTATGAGTAAACCGGGTACTATTATAGAACCCAATATGTACCATATCTGAATAACGGATGGAATGCTGAGAGCGATCATCAATGATATTAATATAGTGATCAAAAGTCCTTTCTTGACAAAAGGAATAGCGTTGTCACCATCAGAAATATTCTTACTACCCTGAGAGTTTTGAATTCTCCACATAATATCCCTACCAAATGTAGTGGCGCTTATAAATGCCAATGAATCTATTGTAGACATTATCACAGATAGCATTCCAATGGAAAAAATACCGATTGCAAATTGAGGAAGAACCAGCTCTGCTAATTGTATATATGCTAATGAAGGGTCTATATCTGAAAGCAAAGCCCTGGCATAAAGTCCAGAAAAAAGTGTCAGCATGTCAAAGATTAGCCAAAAACAAACAGATAACAAAATTCCATTTCGCGCTGTACCTGGTGATTTGGCCGCAGCGCATCTTTGATAAAAACCTGGATCAACAAATGTCCACAGTGCTATAAAAAACCATGCAGCAATGTACTGTATTGATGCGCCTCCAGTTGGATGCAGCAGATTAGAAGGAATGCTTTTAAAAATTTCTACCGAAAAATTAGAAAATCGTGCACTGTAAAATAAAAGCAATGCAAAACCAGAAAACATTAAAAAAAACTGAAAAAAATCGGTTCGAATTACTGCCTTAAGGCCCCCACTCCAGATATAACTAACACTAATTACAGCAACCAGCATTAATGATAATTCGTAATTTAAACCAGTCACGTGGTTTATAATGATTCCTATGCTTAATAAATAGGGGGCCGGGCTAGATAATATAAAAATATAAATTGCCCCAATTACACCGGGTACTTTGCCGTAATGTTTATAGAGTTGATCGGATAAAGAAACTGTTGAAAGCTGGTTTATTTTACCAGCTACAAAAAAAGCAAAAAATATAGCAAACAGATAATACGGCAATCCAAATATTGTCCAAGTTTGCAAACCGTATAAATATGTATTCTCTCCAATACCTATTATGCCACCATACCAAGTAGATACTAAAGTAATAACAAAACCAGGAAGGCTCAGTTTTCTGCCTGCCAAAAGATAGTCATTAACTGCAGTTGGCTTAGAAGCCTTTCTTTTTGCAAATCCTAAAATAATTAAAATAATGAAATAAGATATGAGGGTAAATGATTGCATTAAATTTATTTTTTATGCCCCCTGAATACAATTAAGGGTTCAGAGCTAGAAAGGGTAAATTCGTTCCCTAGAGATTCATTTGAAATGAGGCTCACAGAAGAGTTTATTTTTCCGTTTATATTATATTTTAAATTTAAGGTGTTGATTGTGGTGTTATGTTTTTTTGTAACCAGTGAAATTCTTTGACCATTAAAAGATGTAAAAACCTTACTTCCAATCAAACACTCTATCGAAAAATGATCAGTAATCATTTTGATTGCTATTTTTTCTTGATACTTAAAAAGCAGTTGAATATTTGCGTAGCTCATATCATCGCGACCACCAGTCGCACCTAGAATAACTATTCCTTTTTGATTGTTCATAACGCTGAATTCTATCGCTTTTTCAAGGTCAGAATTATTTTGATTTGGATCATCGATAATTAATCCTTTAAAGGAATCTTTACGTTTAATTGAGTCGTTATCTCCGATAATTACATGTGGCTTTAGACCTAAAGAATCTAGAGAATTAGCAGATCCATCCGTACAGATAACGGTACCTGCTGATGACAGAAAATTCAAAGGAGTGCTATGCCGGGGGAAAACTCCGTTTGCCAAGATTACTACAGGGTGCTTGAATATATTTTTCATTTATTTTTGAGCATTAAAGTTATAGAAATCTAACCTTAATGTCATAAAAATCCTTTGTTTACAGATTACCGACCACTTTAAATTTTCTCTTTATTTGGGTCTCTTAAAACAGTTTTTCATAACAAGATTTTATATAATCAAAATTTTTAATTTTTTTAAAAACTTTACAAAATGAATAACGATACACTTAAGCAAGAATATTCATCGCATCCTATCAGGTCATGGTTCATAGAGCAAAGTCTTGATCATCCCATTAGATCAATTTTATTCTCTTTGTTTGCAACGATGTTAATGGGGGCGGGCGGCTTGTTTTTTAAAATTGATGATGATATGATGAAGCTATTACCCTCAGACTTAGACTCAAAAATATCATGGGATGATATTCAAAATGAATTTGGTAGCACTGAGCTAATTTATATTGCGTTTGGTAAAAAAGGTGAATCGGTATTTAACAATAGAAGCTTTTCTATCTTATGGGAATTAACCAAGTCATTGGAGGAGGAAGATCAGATCGAAGAAGTTTCTTCCTTATCAAATATTAGTCGAATTGATAATGTAGATGATTTTATGGAGGTTGATAATCTTCAAACAGATCGCAATCTAACCAGCGACCAAATTGAAGATATTAAAATATACCTCAAAAAAAATCCTACAATCAAAAAAAGGTTTATTAGCGAAGACGAAGAGTATTTTGCTATATACGCGCAACCTTATGGCAATAAAACCTTTGATCTCTTTTCAAAAGTTGTTGTTGGTAAAACCAATGATATATTAAAAGGTTATGAGATTCATTACGGTGGAAATGCATACATATCTGGGATCATGCCAGGTCTGATACGAAATGATGCATTCAGCTTAATGCGTTATGGATTATTAATAATGGTGTTTACCCTACTTTTAAACTTAAGAAGCATCGCTGGGGTAGCTATGGTTCTTATGGTGATAGTGCTATCTCTTTTCTCAATGGCTGGAGGAATGGGATGGATATACTATTTTACCGGTTCAAACAAGTTCCTGTTTACCCTTGCCAATACTTCAATGCCAATTATTTTATTGACGATTGCTAATTCAGATGGAGTTCATATAGTATCAAAATTTTTTAGAGAAATGCGCGTTAAGAAGAACACTAGAAGAGCAGTAGCAGCAACTATGGATTCGTTATTAGTCCCGATATTTGTGACAACCGTAACAACAGTTTCAGCGTTTTTAATTATGACCACTTCTCCGATCCAACCTTTGATTGGATATGGAATATCTATATCAATTGGAATAATATGGGCATGGTTTTTAAGCTCATTACTACTACCTGCTGTCATCAGTTTAAAAAGATGGAATCCAGAGCTCTCAGCATTTACTAAGCCTAGTTTTTTTGAGAAAGTCGTTGATAAGCTTGGTAATGCGGTAATAAATCACCCAAAGCGCGTCCTTGCAACGGGATTAGCAATTGTTTCAGTTGGACTTGTTGGTGTGACAAAAGTAACAGTAGATGTAAATATGCGTAATTTTTTTAAACCCGGTACAGAAATTCGCGATAGTATGGATTTCATGGATGATGAAATGAATGGTACCGTTGATATACGAGTACGAGTTGAGGGAGACATCAAAGATCCTATTGTACTTAGAGACATGTCAACTTTACAATCTTTTATGGTTGAAGATGAGCAGGTATCTACAAGTTTTTCTATTGCAGATGTTGTCAAGCAAATGCATCGAACTGTTATGGACGACGATCCGGCTTTTGAGACTGTTCCAGAGAGCCGTGGAAAAATAAATAATCTTTTTACAATGTATTCAATGTCTGGAGATCCAGAAGATTTTGAAGAATTGGTAGACTATGAGTATAACGTGGGATTGATTACGGCGTTCGCAGATGTAATGTCTACTGAGCAGATTTTTAGTTATACGAATCGATTGAATAATCACATTGAAAATAATTTTAATGATGAAGCAAATATTGATGTTACAGGTATGATTGTAGTATTTAGAGATTTAGTTATATTAATTGTTCGGTCTTCATTTATTAGCATTTTTGCGTCTCTACTAGTTATTGGTATACTTGCATCTTTGTTTTTTCGAAGAGTGCTTTGGGGAGTGCTTGCTATTGTTCCATTAACCTCAGCAGTTATAATCAATTTTGGATTTATGGGATTTTTTGGGATTGAACTCAGTCATGTTACAGCTATTCTTTCTTCAATTATAATTGGTGTAGGAGTTGATTTTGCGATACACTATATCTCTCAATTCAGAAGGCTTTCTCGATCACTGAGTAGTGAAAAAGTAAGCAAAGAGGTGGTTGAGGATGTAGGATACCCCATAGTGTTAGATGCAGCATCTAATATGGGATTTGGCGCATTGGTATTTTCTGCATTTGTTCCAATTCAATATATTGGAGGGTTAATGGTATTTGCTATGCTATCAACTTCACTTGGAACGCTTACTATATTATCTGCAATAACAGAATTATTTAAGAAAAGGTTAATACTAAAAGGAAAATAAACATGGATAAAAAGTATTCTATTTTTTTTGTAATTAATACACTGGCGATATGTGTATCTGCTAGCTTGGTTTACGGCCAAACAGGTCGTGAAATAGCAATAATGGTAGATGAACTACCATCACCAAATGATCTGAGCAATGAATCAACTATGGTTTTGACTAATTCAAAAGGAAAAAGTCGCACCAATAAGATGATATCAAAAAGCGTTGATGGTAATAAAAAACAAATAACTTGGTTTATTGAACCAAAGGACGACCGAGGTGTTGCTTTCTTAAAAATTGAACATGACAATAAAGATGACGAGATGCGTATGTGGCTTCCTGATTTTAAAAAGATCAGAAGAATTTCATCAAAAAGAAGAGGGGATTCTTTCATGGCGTCAGATCTAAGCTACGAAGACCTAGCCAGCAGAGAAATCGATAAATATATCTACAAAAGGAAAGAAGATGCGAAAATAGATGGTGTTGATTGTTTTGTCGTTGAGGTGAGACCATCTGATAAGGTTGAGTCATCTTACACAAAACATCTTTCATGGATAAATAAGTCAACATTAAGCGTAGTAAAAGAGGAGTCGTTTGATAAGCGCGGTGAATTATTAAAAGTCAAAAACTTTACTCATAAAAAAATAAAAGACTATTATATCATGAGCGAAATATATGTTGAAAACGTTCAAAAAAATCATTCAACTAAACTTACTATTGATAAGATGGAAGTTGATCTTGGTGTAAAGGCTTCTTTGTTTCAAGAAAAAAATTTGAAAAGATTACCGAGGTAAAATACAAATCTTGAAAGGAAAAAAAATTACAACCACGCTTTTTCTAGCTGCAGGGTTAGTACAAGCTCAGATTTCGGTATCGGGAGAAATAAATCCATATGTGATGACACGTACATCAAATTCTTCTCAGATAAATTTACCTTTTCGTCTTCTTTCATTAGATATCGGATATTCATTCGAAAAGTTTGATATAAAAAGTAATTCTGCCATTGAATACAGAATTAAAACCAAAAAGAACAAATATGATTTAAGAGAATTGTATTTTGCCTTTTATCCTGAATGGGGCGAGGTAAGGCTTGGAAAGCAAATTCATTCCTGGGGAGCTGTAGATGCAATCAATCCAACAAATAACTTAAATCCGTATGACTATTATTATATGTTTAAAGTGGGAGCAGGAACTAAAGTAGGGGTTTTGTCGCTTACTTCAACTTATTACTCCGATGGCTTTCAATTCGAAATTATCGTAAACCCTTATTTTAATAAAAATAGAATCCCTTACAATGAAGATGATTTTCCTTTAGCACCTGATATTGAACCCGAGATTAGATATTCTCCAAAGGAGGAGCTTGAGGTGGGATTAAAATTACAAACCACTTTAAGCAGTAGCGACATCAGCTTTTACTATTTCTCAGGAAACGATAGAGCTCCAAGTATATATAGTGGAATGTTTCCAAATGATCCCAGCACTGATGTTAGGATAGATTTAGGTTATAGAAAAACAACAATGATAGGATCAGACTTTGTAGCATTTATTGGAGATTTCACTATCAGAGGTGAGGGAGCTCTTTATAACACCAAAACAAGTCCTGTTGATATTGCTGAATCAGGAAATAGTTTTTTGGTATTTTCAGAAGAGGTTCTCTATTCACAATACGTTCTTCAGTTTGAGTATACTACAGCAAGAGATTTGACCTTGTCCGGACAATTTATTGGAAGTAGTATTATTATGGATGACGGAAAGTGGTTGAAAGACGGAAAAGAGTATTCTTCAAACAGTATTATAAATCCAGAATTTAGCCCTGGAATGGGAACCCCATTTGCAATGTTTACAAATAGAGCATTATTAGTAAGCTCAAACGGAGTTCTTTTAGATGACCAGATTGAAATTCAAGGATCAATTATGCTTAATCTTGAAAGTTCTGGTTCATTTTTAAGTCTCGGGTTGGGGTATTCCCCAGTTCTAAACTGGAAATTAGAATTAGCAGCAACGCAATTTGCAGGTAATGGTAAATCACAAGATCCTTTCACATTAATGGAAAGCTTCAGCCATATAAGAACAGGTTTAATGTATAATTTTTGATTTCTTATATTCTTTTATGTTTCAAAAGCTATATCTAACCACTCTTTTTTTATCAATGAATATTAGCTTTGCTCAAATGTCTGGTGATGGCGTAATAAAAAAAATGAGTGAAAACCCTATACCAGATGATATAAAAATGAATTTTAAGATGACTCTATTTTCAAATTCTAAAAAGAACAAAACCAAAAAGCATTACCGACTGATGGAGTATGTAGAAAAGCGTTACCAAGATGGTGAATTCAAATCAAAATTACTTTTGAGATTCATTGAACCAAAAGAAGTGAGAGGTCTTAGTTTGTTGAATTGGAGCCGGGTTGATCAAAAAAATGATGATCAATGGTTATACATTCCAAAGCTACGAAAGGTAAGGCGAATTCGACCTTCAGATAAATCTCGTAAATTTCAAGGAACGGAATTTATCTATGCAGATTTTATTAATAGAGATTTAAAGCTTGATAAATATACTTTAATAGGGGAAGATATTTTTACAGGTAACCCGTGTTTTTTAGTAGAAGCTAAATCGATAGACGTATCGGGTTTTGGAGATAGAATTTTTTGGATTGATAAAAAATATTATCTACTAAGAAAGGTTCAATATTTGAATGATAAAAAGAAAAATATTAAAATTTTAGAAGTATTTGATTATGTAAAAAACAATCAGTACTGGACTCCAACGAAAAAAATCATGAAAAATCTAATAAATGGAAATTCAACAGAATTACAAGTAATTGATATTGTATACGATCAAGGAATAAAGGATGAGTTTTTCTCTGAGAAATATTTAAGGAGGTTTTAGTCCCTTAATGTTATGTTTATATATTGTTCATATTAATTCTAAAAATATTTTTTAATTTCTAGAATATTTGAAAGTAGATGTTTGTAGCTCACTAAATTTGTATGTACTGATTAGAGTTATTTTTAAAGAATTGACCATAGGCTGAAAAACATAAAATGAAGAACAAAACAGTTTTGATTGTTGATGATGAAAAAGATATAAGAAACATCATCAAGTACAATCTTGAAAAAGAGGGATTAAAATGTATCAGCGCCAAAGACGGAGATGATGCTTTAAAGATGTTAAGTCATTCCCCCGATTTAATAATTCTTGATATTATGATGCCCACAAAAGATGGCTATGAGGTTTGCAGTTCTATTCGAAAACAAGGCAATACTGTGCCAATTATTTTTCTTACTGCAATGGATCGAGAGTTTGATGAAATCAAAGGTCTTGAGTGTGGTGGGGATGACTACCTTAGAAAACCCTTTAGCCCAAATATATTAGTGGCTAGAATTAGTGCAATTTTTAGAAGGTTAGACAGAATTAAGCAAGAAAACGCACTTGTTGAATACGATGGTCTTAAAATTAATACCGATACCTATATTGCTGAAGTAGACGGTGAAGAACTTTCGTTGCCCCGAAAAGAATTTGAGCTTTTAGCTTTTTTCATGAATCAGCCTAATAAAATTTTTACGCGCGAAGCCCTATTATCATCAATATGGGAAGAGGATGTTTATGTAGTGGATAGAACGATCGATGTTCATATCAATCGAATCAGATCTAAGCTATTAAATTATAAAAATTGTATACAAACTGTTAAAGGTGTAGGTTATAGATTTAGACCAACAAACAATTAGTTTTTATTGCTTAAAATCAGACAGAAACTCTTCCTTGCCTTATTTGTACTTCTTTCAATAGGGCTTTTATCTCCAACATTATTTATAAATCGATCCATAGATCGTGAGGTAAAAGAAGAGATAACTAATACCTTACTCTCTCATGGAAGAGCATTTTCACTATATTTATCTCAAAATAGCAGCCTTTCAGTCACAGATAAAGCATCTCAGTATTCAAGCGTAACTGGCCTAAGAATAACCTTAATTTCGCAAGATGGTCTAGTTTTAGGTGAATCTGGATTAAATGAATCTCAAGTATCTCAAATGGATAATCACTTAAATAGGCCAGAAATTCAAATGGCGAAAAAAGAAGCTTTTGGTGTAGCTACACGTTATAGCAGTACTCTGAATAAAGATTTTATATATGTGGCAATAAAATCTGATTTTAGTCCAATTTTTTATATTAGAGTTGCCCAGACGCTAGACTTTGCTGGTTCTTTAATTTCTTTAAGACAAAGTTATCAATACAGAATTATATTTCTTGTTTCGGTAGTATTGATTTTGTTTACTATTTTAGTAGATCGGTGGGTAACCTCGCCAATAAGAAGAATCGCGAAAGTTGCCGAAAAAATTAAAACTGGAGATTGGTCAATAAGATCAAATGTTAAAGGTGTCGATGAAATTGCAGATTTATCTAGAAGCATAAATGATATGGCCGATACCCTTGGCACTGATATTGCAAAAATTATAAAGATGAGTGAGGTTAGATCCGAGTTCTTGATAAACGTTACGCACGAATTAAAAACACCCATAGCCTCAATTAGTGGCTATATCGAAACTCTATTATCCGGAGCGTTAGAAGATGAGAAAGTGAACCGTTCTTTTTTAAAACGTTCATTAAAAAATACGAGGCGATTAGAAGCGTTGGTTACGGACCTCGTAGATATTTCAAGAATTGAGACTGGTGAATTGACAATGAATATATCACAAACCGATATACTCCCAATTATTGAAGAGCTTGTGCGTGATGCTAATTTGAGAAATGATAATGATAATATTGATATAAGAATAAATAATAATTTATCAAATCACGCTTTTGTTGAAGCTGATCCGGATAGAATACATCAGGTATTTAATAATCTAATTTCAAATGCCATTCGATATACAGATGAAGGCCTAATATCGATAAATATTGAAAATAAAGAAAGTATGATACTCTTTTCAGTAAGCGATACTGGTGTAGGTATAAACAAAGAATCTATTCATAGGATCTTTGAGAGATTTTACAGAACTCAAAATGCAAGAAGCAGGGTGAAAAGCGGTACCGGGTTGGGGCTTTCAATTGTGAAGCATATCATAGAAGCTCATGGTGCTAGCATCAAGGTAGAAAGTGAGATCGATAAAGGTACAACTTTTTCTTTTGAGCTAAAAAAGATCCATGAAAGTTCAGAACAGAGAAAATGAATATTATTGCACTAAATTCATCAAAAAACTGGGGAGGAAACGAACGATGGCTTACTTCTGCATTAAACGGTTTGTCCAATAGAGGTCACCAGATTCATTTAATAAAAAGAAATAAGACCGATCACTGGAATGATTTGAGCTCTTCTATTGAGATAATAGATGCTCCATTTACAAATGAGCTTAGCATCAAAACAAAAGCTATTATACAAAATTTAATTAAAAAGTGTAATTCAGATATACTGCTATCAACAAAGCGCAAAGATTATGTGATAGGTGCACAAGTCAAAAACAAAGCTAATATTTCTCACGTAATGAGGTTGGGAATTTCAAGACCAATTTTAAAAAGAGATATTATACAGCGGTATATCATTTCAAAAAGAGTGGATGGTATTATTGTAAACGCACAATCATTAAAAAGTGAATTATTAAACTATAGCTTTATAAAAAATAATTTTAATTCAGATAAAATAAAATGTATTTATAATGGTTATGATATTTTAGAGGGCAAGCCGACTAATTTCAATAAAATTAAATCAACTCTTTTAATACGATGCGCAGGAAGACTAACGGTTCATAAGGGGTACGATATACTTTTATCATCGCTAAATGAAATTAAAGACTTAAATACCGAATATTTATTAGAAATTGCTGGTGAAGGGCCAGAGCAGAAAAGACTAAAGGCCCTAATTAAAGAGTATAATCTTGAACCACGGTGCAGGCTTGTGGGTGAAAAAAAAGATATTGTAAGTTTTTTTAATGAAGCAGACCTTGTTGTAATTCCTTCTCGATCGGAAGGTATTCCAAATACGCTCTTTGAAGCTTGGATGGTAAGAAAACCGGTAATTGCAACAAATGCTGGAGGAATCTCAGAAGTTGTCGATAATATGAAAGATGGGATAGTTTGCGAGCCACATTCAGAAGATCTAATGAATGTTTTAAAAAATTATATAAACAATATAGATGATTTTAAAGAAATGGGATCGAATGGGTATAATAAGTTGGTACAGTCTTTCTCAATGGAAAAAATGATTAGCAGTCTTGAAGCATATCTCAAAGGTTTAAGTGATTAATATTAGCCTACTAAAATGTCAAACACAGAACTAAATACCCCAAGATTAAGTCCACGCCGAAAGTTTGTAGTAAATCTCCAAAACAGGCTTTACAAGAACTTAGACAATAAGAGTATGCCTGACTCGATTTCAAGTATAATCATTCTTGCTCAGGAAAAGCTGGGGGATGCAATCTTATTACTTCCTTTTTTAAACGCTTTTCACAAGCGTTTCCCAAATGCGGTAATTGATATTTGTTGCACTCATTATAATAAAAAAGTATTTGAAGGAATACCATTTATAAGAAATTGTATAAGTTATCGTCCTTACAACCTTCGATTTGCTAAGACAATTAGGTCTGAAAAATATCAAATTTTGTATAATCCAAAGAGCGGCCCTTCTAAAACATTTCACCAAATAACAAATAGGGTAAATGCTGATATTAAAATCTGCCTTGACAATGAATACAATAATCCTATTTATAATTATTACTTGCCAAACGATAATTCAAAACATATTGTAGAAAAATACAGCGAATTACTTTTTTATTACGATTTAAATACTCAAGTAGTCAATTGGCTACCTGATTATTTTTATCAATTCCCTTCAAGTATTGATCAGAAAAAATACATCAGTGTTAATATAAGCGCAGGAAACCAAAAAAGAAGATTTCCTGTTAATAAATGGATTAAAATTTTTACTCACATTTTAAAAAATTATGATGTGAATATTGCGTTGTTTGCTTCGAGCAAAGAGTCAGGTGACGCTAAAAAAATTAAACAAATTTTTGAAGATAGAGTTTTCTACCCTTTAGAATCGCCTAATCTTTATTACGCATCAGGTATTATCAATGAATCGGATATGCTTTTATCTCTTGATACATCTTTGATTCATCTGGCTGCAGCATTAGGCAAGCCTGTCCTTGGTTTATATAACAACGACAAACTCAACCATGTACGTTATTGTCCATATAGCACAATATCCGAATCTGTAATTTCTAAAACAGAATTTATACGCAATATTGAGCCTTCATCAGTAATTGATTCATTTTCAAAACTTTTTTCAAAAATTAATAATAATTAGATGAAAATAGCTTATGTCACAAAAGCGCATTGGGGTGATAATAGTCCTGGCGTAATATTTTCATACTATCAAGCCCGAAGCATTGCAGATAATAATCATGAAATAACTTTGATAATGCAGAACTCAAATCGTGCAGTTGAAAATACAAATGATCTCAATAAAATAAATCCAATTGACATAAAATTATTATCCAATAGACTTGGGCCGTTTAAAGCAAACGAAATATTTTATCGAAGAGCAAGCACTTTAATTCAATCTGATAATTACGATACTGTTTTCACTAGAGATCCAGGATATTTACCTTATCTCGTCAAATTAAAGGGAAGTAAAAGGAAAATTTTTTATCAATCCCATAATTTTTATATGGATTTTTCAAAACATGAATATACTCAAAGCGTTAACAGAAAAAAGTTCAACAAGTATGAAAATAAATATCTTAATTCACTAAATGGGATGATGACTTTAAATACCCCTCAAAAAAAGCTGTACGAAAAGCATGTAAATATTCCTGTCACAGCATGTCCGCCCGGATTGAATAAATTTTCGTCCGTATCGAAATTTGAAAACAAAGAAGTTGTTTATTGTGGAAGTTTTCAACCTCTAAAAGGCATTGAAATGATATTGGATATCTATAATAAAAAATCATCCAATTTTGACCTAACATTGATTGGAGGCAGGAATGAGCAAGAGCTTTCTTATGCAAAAAAAATAATCGGTGAAAAAAACATTAATAATGTAAAACTTAAAGGTTGGGTCTTTTATAAAGACCTTGAAGGCATTATATCTAAGAGCTCAATTGGTCTTATCATATTACCAGACAATTTTTATAATAAATATTTAACAGCACCCAATAAACTTTTTGACTATATATCAATGGGGATGCCCGTTATATGTTCAGACTTACCATCTATCAGGGACTTATTGCCTAGTGACCATCCAGGGGTAATTTTTATTCCTTCTGGTGATACAGTCAAATGCAATGAAGAAATTGAAAAGCTTCTTACTGATGAGGATCATTATAATAAATTGCAACAATCAAACATTATGCTATCGGATAACTTGCTGTGGAAAAAACAAACAGAAACGCTTATCAAGGCATTAATGAAATAGTTATGAATATTGCAATAATAACCGGTCATTTTCCTCCAAGCAAAGGCGGAGGCATTGCTGAATGGGCTCTTGGAATTGCCAGAGAGCTTCCAAAGCTTGGCCATACTACCTCTGTTTACGTTACCCATCGAAAGGATAGAGATCTAAGTATTCACAAGGATGAAAAATTCGAGTGCCTTCCTATGTACGGAAGAAATTGGCACGAATTCCACCGGTTTTATGCTGGATATTATATGTGGAAAATCTTGAGAGAAAACCCCGAAACTGTATTTATAGTAACTACTTGGGGGATGGCTAAGGCATTCAATTTTTTAAAAAAACGCTACCCAAAAAGCAAGATGATTGTTGTTGCTCATGGTCTTGAGATAACTCGTTTAAAACCCTCAAGGGAATTAAAGACATTGACAAAAGTTGTTTCTGCATCAGATTTAGTGCTGTCTGTAAGTAAATATACTAGAGACGAAATTATTAAAAGGTTAGTTGATATAGATACTTCACATGTTAAGTTTTTACCAAATGGAGTTGATGTAAATAGATTCTTTCCCAGCAAAGCCGATGAATCTTTTTTGCAGAAGTACAATATTCCGGTCGGATCAGATCTTATTTTAACACTAGCAAGAATAATAAAACGTAAAGCCCACGATGATGTTATTAGGGCTATGCCTGATATTCTCACTGAGTTTCCTCAAGCACATTATGCTATTGCAGGTCCTCATAGAAAAAAAGATCCGTATTTAGATTTTTTAAAACAGTTAGTTGAAGATCTTTCACTAGATAAACATGTAACATTTATTGATTTCATCCCTGATGAAGATTTAAAAAAGATTTATTCAGCCAGCAAAGTTTATGTGATGGCAAGCAGAACCTTGCATGAAACCGGTGATAGTGAAGGCTTTGGAATCACTTTTCTAGAAGCAAATGCCTGCGGTTGTCCTGTTATAGGAAGTTATGAAGGGGGAATTCCCGATGCAGTTGAAAACGGAGTTAACGGACTTTTAGTTCCATCGGACAGTCCTAATGAAATCTCTAAATCAATTAAGAAATTATTCTCAAATGAGGATTACAGAGAAAATTTAGTAAAAATGGGGATGGCGAGGGTTTCTGAAAAGTTTACTTGGGAAAAATTAACAATGCAAATGTTAGATATGATCAATAGTTGATTTGATTGAATGTCCAGTTAAGCTTTTATACGCTTTTTTATATTTCTTGATTTTTTGCTTATCAACTTTCGATGAAGTTCTATATTGCTTCCTTCTTAAATAATTATCGGTTAAATCTGCAAGCTTAACTGCCATCGCGAGTTTATTGGTTTTTATATTATCAATATAATTAAAATATTTCTGCCCCTTTTTTCTTGATAAGAGATCAACAGCTTTGCACACTTTTGGGTCAAAGCCAAAATCTTCAAGTTCTTGTATAGTAATTTTTCCAGACTCAACAACATCATGCAGTACCGCAACGGTCCGTGAGCGATTATTCTTCATTGATGACATAACTCTAATTGGGTGCATTATTGCAGGTTCTCTATTACGACCTTTTTTACCTTTATGAATCTTAGCCGCAATAATAATCGCTTTATTAAGTGAGTTTTTCATAACTTTGTTTACCGAAGTAAGTAACTTTTAAAATATATCAATATATCGTGATAATCTACAATAGAACAGAATATTCAGAATTAACTAATTCGCAATATCGAAAAGAAAAAAGGCGTTTACAGATCGAGTTGTTGAAATTGCAAGAATGGACGATAGACTCTAATCAAAGAATAGCGATCCTTCTTGAAGGTAGAGATGCTGCAGGTAAAGGATCAACCATACAGCGATTTATTGAAAATCTCATGCCTAAAGCTACTAAAATAGTTGAGCTAGGAGTTCCAAATAAAAAACAAGAGAAGAACTGGTTTAAAACATGGGAGAAAAGGTTACCAAAAAAAGGAACCATTACATTTTTTGATAGGAGCTGGTATTCTAGGGCGCTCATTCAACCTGCGATGGGTTATTGTTCAGAGAATCAGTATAAATATTTTATGAAGAAAGTAAATAATTGGGAAAATACACTTATAGAAAAAGGATTAAAGCTCATAAAAATATATCTTTCAATATCTAAAGAGAATCAGAAATTGCGTTTTCAATTTCGAAAAGATCACGATCTAAAATATTGGAAACTGTCAACAAACGACTGGAAAGCACACAAGAATTGGCAACTACTTACAGATTATAAAGAGCAAATGTTTGAGCAGACATCTACAAAAACAGCACCCTGGGTTGTAATAAATTCTGATAATAAGATGATAGCTAGATTAAATGCGATAAGGTACGTTTTATCAGATATTGAATATCCAAATAGAAAAAATTTGAAACCTAAGAAATGGTCAAAAGAAGCTCCTGTTTATAATATTTCGCTTTTTAACACACAGTTTAATAATCTTAATCGCGAACAATATGAGTTGTTGAATAAGCTCAAAGGTCACGAATAAATTAGTTCTTTCATTTATCTGCAAAATAAAAAAGGCTGGAATTGATCCAGCCTTTTTTATTTTTTTAAGATTTAATTAAATCTTTTACTTAGCCCATGAAGACTTTAGAAGAGCAACCGATGGATCTTCTGTGTTTGAGACTAGAACGTATCCATTTTTATATGCAAGCCCTTCGGGTTCTCCAGCACTAGTTCCTGCAGTATCACCGGTATAGTCATTCATTTCAGTGATAGCTCCAGAATCATATTTAGGATTTGCTGGGTCAGTAATATCATACACAACTACTGCTCCCGCATCTTGCAGGGTTGTGAGAACAAATGTTTTGTCACCGGCCTCAACTATTACAACTTCTTCAGGTTCTATTCCTTTTCTTTTATCCTCCCAATCCCAATTGCTAGGAAGGTCATCTGCCATCTTAATGAACCTTTGTGTAACAGGTTTGCCGCTAGCATCTAATGAATGGACTCCAATGGTTCCATCGTATTCCCCTGCAGTACATATCAAAGTACCATCAGAATTGACCCATATACCATCCGGTTCATGTTCTGGGTTAGAATACGTAACCTTATCCTGTAAAACATCTGGTGGATTTGATAATGAAAACCAACCCATCTCATTAGACTCTTGAAGTGTCATATAAACGGTATCACCGTTTGGTGCAATTTTTACACCTTCAGGCTCTGCTAGATTTCCATTCGATCCTGTATGGGATATTTTCATATCTTTGACAAGAGATGCTTTGTCAATACCTGCGCTTATATCGTAGACCGATACTCCAGGAAAACCAAGACTTTGACATCCACCATCAACACCATCTTCATAATCAAACTCATTTACTACAACTACAAATTTGTTATCGACAGCAATATCAACAGCATCGGGGTTAAATCCAAGTTCATATGGACCGTATTTTTGTAGAGTTGAGGTGTTAATTAAGTAGAGTTCTCCTCTTAAGCATGCCCCCTTAGAAACCACTACAGCTAATATTGATTCATCGACACTAACGTCAATTGAAGAAGCATCGGCATCAGCATCTTGGGTTATTTGAACACTTTGACCGCTCATAGATATCCCAGAAGGGGTGATACTTATGAAATCAACAGAATTTTGTTTAGAATTAACAATAACACCCAATTCATCAGTAACGAATCGAATTAATTCAGGCTGAGATTGGGTTCCGTCACCAGTAGTAATCTTATCAACCATTGTAATGCTAAAACTCTCAACAACAAGTTTTTCTTCTGCTTCTTTATCTTCACAACCGTTAATCAGTAAAGCAATGATTAAGAGACTTTGCATAAATATATTTTTAATTTTCATTTATAATATTCCTATTAATTTCAAGAATTTACTTTCTTGATATAAACAAATTGTTAATACAGTATAAAATAATCTTGTTCTTTAAAAGTTCAGCTCCAATTGAACAAGCAATTGATCATCTTTAACTTCTGGCTGAAAGCTCCTTCTCTCGCTATCAGCATATTCTTGCTTATCACCTGTTACTTCTCCAAGAAAATAATATTCAACTTTAAGTTTGGCGTAATCAGTAATATCATAGACAGAAGCAAGCGTTAGCAGCTTTCTATCCCAAGTCTGGGGGTCTTTAAGCAAAGGAAAAAAATCATTTCCACCGGGATCAATTCGTAATTCACCGTATCGAACCAACATCAATAGGTTCTTTTGCACGTTAGAACTTATTTCTCCATAGAATCCGCCTCTATTTAAAAAACCATCCACCGAACCAATATATTCTGCACGTATCAGGGAATTAAAAATACT
>CEQX01067807.1_pt1 | contig 24204 bp, 22 predicted proteins | sample 356261 | NCBI WGS metagenome assembly CEQX01 (sample SAMEA2621076, study PRJEB7988) | marine metagenome | isolation source: saline water (ENVO:00002010), including | reverse complement strand
ATGCACTGGATGGTGCCTGCCTTGAGTTGCTTCCAGAGGGTTGCTCGGTCTTTGGCGTAGCGGATGGGTGGGTTCATTTTCAGTCGTGTCCCTCGCTCCTCAACGTCGGTCTCGTCAAAGGTAAGGTGTTGCGGCAGTGTCTCAGTGGTGATGATGGCCCCATCACCGGTCGCTTTTGAGGGCATGACCGTGATGTCTTCCAACCAATCAGCCTCTATGCCGCTCGTCAAGTGGAGCACGTGAAGGCGGTGGCCGGTGGCTTGAGCGAGTTCCACGGCCAGTTGCGTGGCGATCAGCGCCGTGACATCGTCTCGCCATTCGGCGTGAGCGGCCATATCGGTGCGCCCTTCGATGAGTTTGAGGCGTTCATCCATTCGCTTTTCATCTTCAGCGTGAACGGCAATCAGTCCGCCCGTGCCCTCAAAAATCGCCTCCAATGCATCGCGTTCATTGACCAGGAGTGTGCCTGTTGAGGAACCCATGAAGATCTTGATGCCGCAAATTCCAGGGATGGCGATGGGGGCCTCTGGCGTCCCAACGGCGTCCTGCAAATCGCTCACGTTGTTCGGTGTCGCTCCAATGAAGAATCCATAGTTGTTGACGCACTTCTCTGAGGCCGTTTTGAGTTTGGTCTTCATGCCTTCCAAGGTGGTGATGGAAGGTTTGTTGTTGGGCATGTCCAAGAACGAGGTGATGCCGCCGCTCACGGCTGCTGCAGAGCCAGAACCCAAGTCTTCCTTTTCCGGTTGACCTGGGTCTCGGAAGTGCACTTGTGGGTCAATCATTCCTGGCATCAAGTGAAGTCCAGTTCCGTCGATTAACAATTCATCGTCCATGGGCTCGAGGGTTCCCCCAAGGGCGATGGCCTCAATCACTCCGTTCCGAATACGAAGGTCTCCTGCACCGGTTTCATTTGGAAGCACCATCGTTGCACCATGAATCAAGACGTTTCCCTTCATTTCACTCACTTAATCCAACGGGAGAGGTATTCGGCACATGAAGATGATGTGTTGGACTGCATGGGGTCAACGCCGTGCAGCTGGTGGGCGAAACGCATCGCATACCTCCGAATCCATGTCCATGTAAGGTCCATTCATGAGGTCTACACAATACGGCACGGCTTTCCAGATTTCATCAATCGTCTCGCGTATCGATTTCGGCCGACCGGGGAGGTTGAAAATGAGCCGATTTGAGCGAAGTCCGCCGACTTGGCGGGAAAGGATGGCCGTTGGAACATAGGCCAGGGAAATGGCCCGCATTTGTTCACCAAACCCCGGCATGAGACGGTCACACACGGCTTTGGTTGCTTCAGGTGTTACGTCCCGAGGAGCAGGCCCTGTTCCACCGGTTGTCACTACCACACTGCATTCGTGTTCATCGGTCAGTTCAATGAGGGCTGCTTCAATTGCTTCTTGCTCATCACCAACGCAGCGGTACAGCACGGTCCACGGGCTTTTGATGGCCTCTTCGATGAAGTTCAAAATCGCAGGCCCCCCTTCGTCGACGTATTCTCCACGACTGGCTCGGTCACTCACGGTCACGATGCCAATTCGAATGGCGTCTCCGACATGGCCATCGCGTCCTTGAAACGAGGTCATGGCGTCCATGTGCTCACCTATTGGTCGCCGTATTTGGCGATGATATCAGCATGGAAGTTATCGAGCAAGGTGTCCTCAAAGAGCTCGGTTTGGCGGCGCATCTTGGTGGAGCGTATGTGGAGGACGGCCATGAGAATGAACACAGCGATGACCAATGGGATGAACACTTCAAGCTTGTATTGATGCATGAATTTCACAATGCCTTCGGCCGTGTAGGCCCACGTAACAGAGGCCACAGAACCGCCGATGAGCGTTGCCAACAGCACGCGCATGAATTGCATTCTGGAGAGGAGCCCCAGCATGGCGCCAACCAACACTCCGGAGGCCATGAACGGAATCCAAACAAAGAAAATAAGGCCCCAGAATCCCCATTTGTTGATCATCTCACGTTTTTCATTGGCCATGTATTCCACCGTCGAGAGCGTGTCACCGAGGAACTTTGTCTGCAGAACACGGCCACCGAGGCCATCTTGCTTGGCCACAGCGACGATGCGCTCATCATCGGATTGGGATTGTCGCTCCACCCGGCCAGCGCCCGACCGGTCAGCCAGGGTTGAGACTTCGTTTCGTGTTTTGACCACAAGTTCTTGAGACCCAAGCAAGTCTTCGTTCCGCTCATGGATAAACCGATAGAGTTCGTCTTTGATTTGAGTGGAAGTTTTGTTAAATCGTAGCCAAGCAAAGCGCTGAGTCGGGCGGAAAATCACCGATACGAAGACAACTCGGTCATCGCTTGTGACGACAGCACCGTTCATTTCTACGTCAGAGCGGCGGGTGAAAAAGAGGTCCAAACTATCTCGGACGTCGTCTTCAATTCTGGACAGCGAGTGCAATTCAGAGAAGAAACTGGAGTAGTCTTGTTGCTCAGAATTGAGGTCAGTTCCCTCTTCCCGTGCACCGATGCCCACGCCGGAATCAAAGTCGATGTTTTGGCCATCGCCGATCACACGGACGTTCAGTTGAACGGGTTTGAAGACTCTGAAAATTGCAAATTCCTCCAACAGACTCCGCAACAATTCAGCGCGAACCTCTGCAGCGTCAGAGAGCGTGTTTTCCGTGTTTTTGTAAGCGACCATGATGTCGATGGACAGTTCCCTTATTTCGGTTTTGAACAGGTCGTCATCAACCTCAATGCCGAGTTGGTCGCCAATCCCGCCCACGGTGTCGCTGACCAGTCGAGCGATGTGCGCCCGAGAGAGGATGTCGTCGGACTCTTGATGGTAGACTTTGTACATCACTGGATAGACGATGAGCAAGGTGATCAGCGAGAGAGACAAGGAGATGAAGGCCATCCACCAGGCAGGAATTCCCGCAGCACCACCGGTCAACATGGCGGTTTCGCGCCCGCCACCCAGTTCAGCGCCCATGAGGATGTAGCCCCAATCGCCGAGGTCCTGTACGGTCCAGCAGGAGCGGGGGCCGGCGTCTTCAATGCGGACCTCAGAATGTTCTGCATCGTCAACGAAGGGGAGGAAAGCCAAGGCCTCCTTGGAAATGGTGTGTTCGAATTTGATCGATTTCGTGATTGGGCCAAGGGTGATGTTGGATGAAGTGTTTTGTTCTTCATGCACGGTCACTCTGAAGTTCAGTTCATAGTGGCCTTCGGGCAGTTCGGAGTAAGGGGCTTTGAAGTAGGCCCGACCGTTACTTGCGTCGGCTTTGTTGATGGTTCGAACCGTTTCATTGGACCCGTGCTCCCCGGGGACGACGCTTTTGAAATCATCCTCCAATAGTTCGAAGAAGGTGTAGTTGAGGTAGGCTTCTCCGTTGGGAAGGTTGTGCCCTGCAATGGAGAACAATTCTTGGTCGGGGTCCGGGAAGATGTTGAGCCACGCTTCCTCGGTGATTTCAGTGCACTCATCACCGATGTCAAGGAACGTGGTGGAGGCGGTGTGGTCGAGGCTGGTGGTGTTTCCAAGGACTCCCGACGACATGGAAAACAACAGCAAGGCGAACAGAACGCCGTAGGCAATGCCGCCAAGGAGGACAAAATCTTCTATTTTCGAGAGGAACCTCCTCCCTCCACCCATACGGCGCTGGCGGATTTCTTGGAGTTCCTTGCCTTCACGGTCTTTGGCTTTGATGTGCTCGTCGGAGCCATCGTTGGCTTCGGAATCCGCGCTCGCTTCCTTCGCCATGAGGGTGCATGCTGGCTCCAGTTCAAGAATCCTTTTCCCATAGTTTCTCAATCAGCGAACAGAGCAAATCGTTCTATAGAAATAAATCATTTCCACATGCGTTCATCCGAAGGATGAAAGTTGGTGGGTCAGGCCGGACTTGAACCAGCGACCTCGGCATCTTCAGTGCCGCGCTCTCCCAACTAAGCTACTGACCCGTGCAACATTTGGCACAGCCCTCGCCATATCAAGCCTTCCGCTTGGAATCCAAGACTGACCGGTACGGGATGAGCGTGAGCAAGCGGGTTCATTCAGCGCCTTTGAGGGCGTCTTTTTGGAAGGCGAACAAGACATCCATGCCCTTGTCCGCTCCCTTGAGGAGGGCGGTCAATTCTTCGGCCGAGAACGTCGATTCTTCCCCGGTTCCTTGCACTTCAACGTACTTTCCATCGCTTGTTTTGATGACGTTCATGTCCACATCTGCGTTTGAATCCAAAACATAGTCCAGGTCGAGGAAGACCTCTCCATCGATCAATCCAACCGAAACAGCGGCCAGATCATGAGGGATGACGGCGTTCTCGTGGTTCTCACGTTCCATTTCATCAAGGCTTGGAGCCGTCCAACCTTCCTTGCGTTGTTCGGGCGTTGGTCGAAGATCCATGGGCAAGCAGATGCCTTGGGCAATCAACCGACGGACCGCCAGACGAAGTGCAATGTTGGCGGCGGTGATGGATGCACACCGGGTACCTCCATCGGCATTCAGAACATCGCAATCCACGTTCAAGGCAATGGGGCCAAGGGCTTCAAGGTCCACCGCAGCTCGCAAGGAGCGTGCAATCAGGCGTTCAATCTCTTGGGTTCGTCCTTTGGCTCCTCGGCGTTCCCGTCGGAATCGAGAATCCGTTGAACCGGGAAGGAGGGAGTATTCAGCGTGAACCCAGCCTTTGGTGGCGTCCCTTGGAAACCAGCCGGGGAGGCGTGCTTCTTTGGTGCAGCAGGCCAAGACGACCGTATCGCCTTGCTTGTAGAGGACGGAGGCCAGGGCGTTGGGGGTGAAGTCAAGGGTCACCTCTGGCGCACGCATTTCGTCGTTGGCTCGCTTGAGGTTGAGTTCGGTTTTGAATTTCGCCATGGAGCAGGCCACGGCGTCGCCCTCATCAAGCCTTCTCCAAGCCATTGATTGGACACGGACAGGTTGAAAGTGTGCCTTGATGTCCGTTTCTTCATGAAACAGCCTCAAGCCGTTATTTGTGCTGTAGCCCGCACCCCCATTGGCAAATTCATGGGCTCACTTTCATCCATGAGTGCGGTTGACTTGGGCGTGCTCGCGGTCAAGGAACTGCTGGCGAGGGCCAACGTTGAGCCCCAATCAGGCGTTATTGACGAGGTTCTGTTTGGACAGGTGCTCCAAGCCGGAGTCGGTCAAAATCCAGCGAGGCAAGTTGCGCTCGGCGCTGGCCTCCCCGTATCAACGCCCTGTGCGACCATCAACAAGGTCTGTGGCTCCTCTCTGAAAGCAGCCATGATGGCGGCCAACAGCATCCGTGCAGGCGAATACCAAGCCATCGTCGCGGGTGGCATGGAAAGCATGACCAACGCACCTCAATTGCTGATGGGTCAGCGCAAGGGCGCAAAGATGGGCAACTCGACCCTTGTCGATTCCATGATTCACGATGGACTATGGGATGTTTACAACGACGTTCACATGGGTACCACGGGTGAAACCGTGGCCAAGGAATGCAACATTGACCGTCAAACGATGGATGCCTTTGCTGCTCGCAGCCAAGAGCGGGCCGCCAAAGCCTGGGAAAATGGCTGGTTTGATTGGGAGACCTTCAGCGTGGAAGTGCCGCAGCGACGAGGAGAACCAACGGTTCTGAACATGGATGAAGGGGTCCGCGCAGGGACCACCGTTGACTCCCTCGCCAAGCTTCGACCTGTTTTCGACCGAGAAGGGGCGGTTACAGCGGGCAACGCCAGCACCCTCAACGATGGAGCAAGCGCCGTTCTTATCGCCGAAGCAGGCTTTGCGAAAGCGCAAGGCTGGGAAATCATCGCAACCATCGAAGACTACGTGACCTCGGGTGTTGAACCCGCTCGTGTGATGAGCGCACCCATCCCTGCCGTGCAATCGCTTCTCCAACGAAACGACCTTGATGTCCTTGACGTCGATGTCTATGAGCACAACGAAGCCTTTGCTTCAGCCTCCTGCGCTGTGGCTCAAGAAGTGGGTATTCCAGATGACCGTTTCAACCTTCATGGTGGAGCCGTCAGCCTCGGCCATCCTCTTGGAGCCAGCGGAACCCGGTGTCTGATCACGATGCTCGGAGTTATGCGGAGGCTTGACGCCTCGTCCGGCATTGTCACGCTCTGCCTCGGTGGCGGTAATGCCGTGGCCATGTACGTACGTCGACCACAGTGATGTTCAAGCATCATCCAGCAGGCTGAGCACGTCTTCTGGTGGACGCCCGATGACCGCTTGTTGTCCTGAAATCAACACGGGGCGCTCAAGGACTTTCGGATTGGTTCGCAGCAGATCCATGATGTCTTCTTCGCTTTGCAGCGAAGCCATCACTGCCGCTCCCGCTTCCTTTTTTCGCACGATGCCATCGAGTTCAGCCAGGAGGGGTAAATCCTCTTCCACCACCCCAGTCTCAAGGTAGCGAACCACGTTCACTTCGCAACCTCGCTCCTCCAAGAGAGCGAGAGCTTGTCGAGATTTGGAACAGCGTGGGTTGTGGTAGAATCGCATGGTTTGGCGAGGCTCGCCTCAATCAAGAAGCCATTGGTTGTCGGCGTTGTTTCAGGTGTTGAGCACGGTCTTTGCTGCCTGGTCCTTACTGCACACGTTTTGGCGGTCTCCAGTCGGCGAAAGCGACGTGGGCAGGGGGCGTCCCTGACCCTTCCTTTTCAAACTCAATGACGCGGTCCGCAAGCCAAAGAAACCACTCCATGTTTTTGTCGTTCTCATTTTCGCGAATGGGTTCGAAGAAGAAGGAAAAGGTCTCGTATGTTTTGATGATCACGCCAGAGAACAAGTCGTAGAAGGCATGGAAATCCATGTCTCCTCGGTGGATGAGGACCCCGATGCTCTCCCATGTCGTCAGGACCCTCATCACCTTCGGCCAATCTTCACCACATTGTTGCTTGAATGCCTCCACGGTGGCTTTTTGATCGCCGTGCTTGTATTCGCTTGCGTCAAAGTCCATGTTCATGATGGCCGTGAGGCCGACGACAAAATCCTCATCCTGAAAATTGGCAGCAAGGCTCATCGCCGTGGTGCTGTCACGTGAGCGCCGTAACTCCTTGATTTGGAACCATGAATAGACGGCTGCACCGAGGATGGTGACGAGTCCCAAAATTTCGGCGTAGGATGCTGCAGTGTCCAAATCCATGTTCGGCAACTTTGCCTTCCGGGACTTTGTGTTTACGGTGTCATTCCTCTTCCGATACCGGCGGTGTGAGCATCCCGTGTTCATCAATGACATCGCATGCGCCGGGCAGGACGGAGAGCAAATCGTCGGTTGAGAGGCCTGTGGTGCGGTAAATTTTGTTCGCCAGTTGGTCTTTTTTGGTCAGACCGGGTGAGAGGATTGCATAGCGTTGGCACACAGATAGGATGTGCGCAGGTGTTCCGCTGACCACCATGGGGACGCCGTTCACAGCGATGATGCCGATGCCGATGCGGACGTCCATGTCCTTGTACCATGTCCGCTGACCGCGGATGACAAAGGCACCTTTGCCAACGAATTCTCCGGTCTGGGCTGACTTCGAAACCTGGGCTGGTTTCACGCTATAGACCGTGCCATGCGCACCTCCTCCGTTCCATGCTCGGCTCCAAGAAAGGGCGAGAACGGCGGCCTGCTGGAGTTTGTCTTTCGTCAGGGCGGTGTCTTCCAATTTGTCCACCAAACGATAGGCTGGGATGTCGGGTGGGAGATGGGCAGGTCGGCGCTCCTCCAAAGCGAACCCTTGAGAGGAACGCAGGCTGCACGAAGGTGCGCCATGAAGGTCAGCGTGCAAGTACATGTCCTCATTTGAGAGGTGCTTTTTCACGACGGAGTCGTTGCCTTTGGCGTCTTTTCCACCAACCAGCAGATGACCTCCTTCGATCATGCCCCAGCGATGCTGTTCAAACCACATTCGTTTGCTTCGCTTCAAACGGTTCAGCTTTCCGCTTGCCTTTTGCTTGGCTTCACTCTTTCTGGCGCGTTTGAGCTTTCGCTCGGTTTCTGCCAAGGCCTCAACGGCTCCTGACGTCTTGTTCTTTTGCTTTCGAGCGGATTCAAAATACCGTTGTGCATTTTGGTGAACCGTGGCGTCCAACTCCAACATGACCTGAGGGCCTTTGGCTTCGCTGTTCTCATCGGGCAGCAGGACCGTAATGGTGCGGTCTGCCGGAGCGGCACTGACAATCCAAGGGATGGCTTTGATGGCTTTCCGGACAGCACTCCATCCATCTCGCTCAACGGCTTGTTTGGTTTGGTCCAGAAGGCCTTCCACATGGGTCCAATGTTCCTGAATCAAGTGGCCAAGGCGTTGTTGTTTCTCAATTTTCTCTGAAAAACCACCGAGGGCTTTCTCTTGCTGCGCCTTGCGCCGCTCCAATTTTTCCACTTCCGTGGATTGCCCACGTCCTGGACCTGCCTGCTCAAACCGCTCTTCTTCACGGCGCTGCAGTGCATGCGCATCATGTGTCCCCTTCCAAACATCGATGGACTCGCAAAGTGAAGAATAACTCACATGAGGCACTCCGTCGTGTTGGGGCAGCAAAATTGGTGTTGCTTCAACCGCTCGCTCCGATAGCCAAAGGTGCTGCTGTGGCTGGTCAAGGGTGGAGAGGTGAGCCTCCCAATCGCTTGGGTCCTCGGCAGTTGGCTTGACCAGAAGGTAGCCTTCATCGGAGGTGTCCAAGTCCTCCAGCAACCTCGTAAGGGCCGTGAACACCTTGCTGGGGTCGGCATCGGAGGTGGCTGAGTTGGGTTCATGGCCGGCAAGAGCACACACGGCATTGGCGTGGGTTGCACCGAGGTTGACCTTCCCGCCCAACGTGGAGACCAAATCTCGATCGGATTCTTTGAGCAAAGCACCCAACGACCCCTCATCCAAGGCGTAGGGGTCCATCGCCTCGGGTGGTGGTGTGTATGAAACGCCTTTCTTGAGGGTTCGTCCAGCGTAGGAGGCATGGGTCAGGGGTTGGATAATGATGCCATCCTGGTCCACCAGGATGATGTTTCCATCCCGAAAGACTTCGACGTAAAGCGTCCTCTCCCCGTTTTTTGTATCGAATGAAAACGCCAACACTCGGTCAAAACCGACTTGTTGGACGCCCGTGAGTCGGGCGTTTCGAAGGTGTTTTCGAAGCACCATGGCAAACGGCGGGGGCGTCATGGGCATCGGGCGGTCCCGTTGGGAGGTGTAGATGCGTGCTCCTCGAACAAACACGATGTCTCGCTGATCAATCTCCTTCGGATTCACCCGAAGCACGATTTGCTCGTAATGCGGCATGTAGGCCTTTTTGACATAGGCACCTTTCAGGGCGTCCAATTCTCGCGCCATCACGCGCAAGTCAAATCCGGACATTGCCTTCTTCATGGGCTCACCTTTGACGATTCCAAGGGATGAGGTGTGATGAAGGTTTCATGCTCATTGGATGTCATGGAAGCGCAGCAAGACCTTCCCGATGTTTTTCGCATCGTGGATGTATTGGTGGGCCTCTTGGATGTTTTCAGCGTCAAAGATTCGGTCGACAATCGGCTCGAGATGACCGGATTGTATCCCTTCTACGATGCGATCCAGTTGCTTGTGCATCACGGCTTCATTGGACCAGGTGCCCATGTGGACGCCAAACACGGCCCGGTTTCTTGTCATCAACCGGAGCGCATCAAATTTCGGAGATTTTCTCAAGGCGAAGAACGCCTTCAACAATGAACGTTTGCTGGAAGGGGCCGCTGCCGACATCCCATAGGTGTAGAGTCGTCCACCTTCAGCGAGGCAGGAGAGGCTTCGGCGGAGGTGGTCTCCTCCGATGGGGTCAAGGATGTGGTCAACCCCTGTTCCGTCGGTTTCTGATTTGATGATGGCTTCAAAATCATCGTTATGCCGGTCGATGGGGCGAGCGCCGTATTGCTTGATGATGGGGTGCTTGGGTTTGGATGAGGTGGCCCAAACCTGCTTGACTCCAGCCCATTTGCAAAGTTGCAAGGCAGCGGTTCCAACCCCGCCTGCTCCACCGTGAATGAGCACCTTGTCCTCGGGTCGAAGATGGCCAAGGTGATGCAACATGTGGTGCGCCGTCATGTAGGTGACGGGCGTCGAGGCCGCTGCCTCAAGAGAAATCCCTTCGGGAAGCGGAATGACACGGTCAACGGGAGCGACAACAAAGCTGGCTTGACCGCCATTTCGCATGGCGGCCACGACCTTCTGCCCCACCTCAACGCCCGATACGTTCTCGCCAAGAGCGTCAACGACACCGCTGACTTCGTAGCCAGGGGTGAAGGGAAAGGGCGGGCGGGGCTGATAGAACCCCATTCGCATCAAGAGGTCAGCAAAGTTGATTCCAGCATAAGCGACCTTGATGCGAACTTCGCCTTCACTCGGCATTGGCAATTCCATGGATTGGGTGGTGATGGCTGAAACGCCACCGGCTTTGGTGATCACCACTCGTTTTGCCGTTGTCATCAATTCGTCCTCCATGTTCCGTTTTCTTCGCACACCGTGCCGTCGGCAGCAAGGGCCCGCAGGTGTGACAGGGTTTGGTCAACCGCTAACCCGGGATGGGCATCCGGCGTGTCAGCGTAGGCCTCTTCGGCAATCTTCACCAGTTGAGACGCTCCGTTTCGCACGGCCTCCAACACACGGGCATGTCGAGCTCGTCGGTGTGAAAGGTAGTGGTCGATGAGTCGGTCAGGAATGGCCACGACGGGGCCGTGGCTCGGGAAGACAAGGTGGGGCTTCAGGGCTTTGAGACGCTCCAATTGGAGGAGGTATTCGTTCATGTCGCCCGTGTGAGGAGGGATGAGAATGGTTCCGATGCCGGCCAACATATCGCCGGCGACCAGCCCCGCTTCACTGAACAAACAAACGTGGCCGGGATGATGCCCGGGAGTGATGAGCACCGTCCAGTTTTGTCGGCCGAGGGTGAGGGTTTCTCCGTCGGTCAGCACCCGTTGGCAAGGAACGCTTTTCGCCGTGTAATCGCTTCCCCAAACGGGAACATCAAACGCTTCTCGGAGCAGGGACATATCGGCCAAATGGTCGCCGTGGCTATGGGTGAAGAGAATCGCCTTCAATTCACCTCGATGGCGCTCAACGGCGGTTGCCAGCGCCTCCATGTCCTCTCGCATGCGTACGGCCGGGTCAACGATGATGAATTCCCCTTCTGGGTCGCCAACGAGGTAGCAATTGGTGTGGTCGGCAGGTGGTAGAGTGGCCGTTTTGATGGGAACGACTTCCACCCCATGGGCAAAGAGGATGGAACGTCGCCCTGGTAAGCGCTCAGCGATGTCTTCTGCAGCCGATTCCATGTCCCGTTCAACCCGCTCAAGGGTTCGCTCAATCTCCATCAGCAGGGTGACCACCGGTGGTGCGACCTTGATCTCATGGGCCTTCCAACGCTCCAGGATGTCGGTGGGTTTGGCCCACATGATCTCGGTGAATTCGGTCTGCGGCTCCAAATCAATTTCGGGTACAGCCTCCCACGCACCGAGGTGGAGGTGGAGGAAGGCATTGTCGAATTGAACCGGGCCAAAGGGAGGTGTGATGCGATGGCTGAGGATGCGGATACGCTGCCGCTCAACGGGGAATGCCTTGTCCAAAGCAAGAGGTAGCCACTGCTTTTTGTCCTCAACGATGGCGAGGCGAGCCTGGGGCTCTAGAGCGATGACGCCTGTACCTGAAGGAGCGAGACCGAGTTCTTCGCTCATCTCCCTCATAATGCAAGCAATGGAGGCGGCTTCGGGACCTTCCAGGGCAGGCAGCGTTTCAACGGCTGCACGGTCAACCGAAGACACGCCTCCGCCGGGAAAGGCCCAGTAGTTGGGAAACGCCCGCATGGTTTTGGCCCGAAGGCCAAGCAGGACTTCAACGCCTTCTGGGCCGTCCCGTGTGAGGGTCATGGTGGCTGTAGGACGTGGAGCCCCCCTCGCCCGGGCTGCCATGGACACGCCTTCGGGAACCTCACTCATGGACGCCGCTCGCGGGTTGCACTTTCAAAGGCTTGTGAATGGATGGCTTGTTCTGTGTTGGATGGCGTCGCCTTCAAATAAAGCGGACGAAGAGGGGTCTACATGACTCATGATTCGGTCGAGGAACACCTCGCTGAACTGGCCCAGTTGGTCGCGGAAGCTGAAGCCATGGGCGTCGATATCTGGCCGGAGACCAAACCTGTCCGGCCATGGGCAAAGTACGCTCTTGCTTCATTCATGATCATCATGATCATCTCGTGGGTCTCAAAAGCCATGGTTCGGTTTACGAATCTTTGACCTTTGTCTCCTCACCGCTGAATTGAAGAAGGCAACCGAGGTGGCAGGGCCACAGTCCCTTAGTGTAGCGGTCCATCATGGAGGATTCTGGTTCCTCCGACCTCGGTTCAAATCCGGGAGGGACTACCACCGCCCATCCTCTCAGTCAGGCGAAAACATCCTGGTTCTGTATTTTTAGGATGACCTAAATCTTATATCTATCCGACTTTTCGGACGCCCTAAACCCGAGGGTAAAACATGGAATTGAAGACGAAATCAATCAAAGGAATGACGCTAGCACTGCTGATGTTGATCGCCGCTATGGCAGGATGCATCGGCTCAGAAGACGAGACCACTGAAGAAGAGGAGGAGACCAAAGCGGCTTTCCTCGATGCTTCTGATGCTGGTTACACCTACGCATCGAACGTGGACAACCACCGTTCGTTGATGCAGGACCTCTGCGACATCAAGACCGCCGCCAGTGAGAACAACTGGGCTGAAGCCAAGAGCATCTACACTGAAGGCAAGAACGCCGAGAAGAGCGACGGTTCATTCCGTACGCTCGCCGGCTTCGCTGCTGCAGAAGGCAAGAACCACAACTACGACACCTTCTACAACCAAACCGGCGCCATCGGCGCTCACATCATGGCTGCCATGGACGGCACCGGAGACTTCGAAGGAGCCTCTGACACCGTTCGCTACCAAGGCATCGCCAAGTTGACCGCCAACATGGGCATGGTCGGCTACACCATCCACGAGCTCAACGCCGCTGTTGCCAAGGCTGACGCCGGCAACACCGACAACGACTCCGGTGCACCTCACAACTGGGACGAAGGCTGGGCCTTCTTCCACGGACCTGATGAGCACTGGTCCTGCTCTCCTGCTTACACCATGAAGAAGCGAGCTGCTGACTACGGTACGGAAACCAACGGTGTTTCCAACGCCCTCGCAGCCAGCGAGCAAGCCATGGTTGACGGACTTGCTGCTCTTCAGGCCGGCGATGAGGCTGGCTACGATGCCGCCACCGAGACCGTGATCAAGAACATCATCATCACCTACTCCCAGGCTACCCTGAAGTACACCATGAAGATGGACAGCAACGAATCCGGTGAAAAGTATCAGGCTGAGGGCTACGCTTTCTGGAAGACCATGGAAGCCTACGCTGCTCCATACACTGACAACGCATGCTACAACATGAACACCCACACGATGGGCTGGATCGGCTCAAGCGCTTCCGCTGCTTGCGACGCCTTCATTTGGACCAATGGTTCTCAATCTCAAGACGAGAACGCAACCAAGGACACGTGCTACAACACCATGAGCCACACCGTCGCTGCTGGCATTACCAGCCAAGCAGATTGTGATGCGTTCACATCCAACTACTTCTATGAGAACTACGGTGCTACGTCGATGAACAACGTTCTGGACTTGACAGATGCTTCCCAACTCGGTACGTCGTACGATGTTTCCGCATGGTTGCAACCTGTCTGGGACCACTACGGCATCACCGCCGAAGACATCGGAACCTACGCATGAGTAGTCCTACCACCCCCACTGCTTAGGCAGTACAAGCGGAGCGGTTGGCCAGCCTCTCACCCTGCTGGCCAATCGTTCCCATGTCTGTGACAAGCGCAGGTGAGCAAGATGCAGGAAGATAACATGCGAAAGCCTTGGTTGTTGGTCCTTCTCTTGTTAGGGGCCATTCTACCAGTCTCTGGATTAGCCAGTGCAGAGGATGTGCCGACCTACACCATCTCAGGACAGGTCTACACCTCCACGGGCGAGCCAGCAGGAACGACCTACGTCAAGGTCGATTCAATGGAATCGGTTCTCTCCAGCGATGGAGCCTACAGCTTCCCGGGAGTAACGGCCGGGGAGCACGTGGTGCGTGCCTACTTCATGAACGACGGCCACACTGTGGCTTACAGGACCATCTACATCCAAGGCGACACCGTCTTGGATTGGTACGAAGGCCACAACTGGATCACCGTCGACGCCCTCGATGCTCAGGGTCAACACCTCCCGGGAAGCGACTCGTTTGACGTTGCGCTCCACGAATTGGATGAAACCAAAAGTTTCACCGAGGGAAGAGCGGAGTTTGGACCCTACCAAACGGGATCCTACCACACCTTGTCGACCAGTTTGAATTCATCCACAGAGGGAACCCTCGTTGCGTGCCTGAAACTCCAACCAGGTTCGGCCATGACGCCTTATGTCAACCATGTTCAATTCCAAGAAGGCATGAACAGCGTCTTTGGTTTCCTCCTGGATGCTGCGGGTCAGCCAGCGCCAGACGTGCTGGTCGCTCACGGTGAGACACAAACAACAACCAACCCCGACGGGTTTTACTCCCTCGATGGACTTCCAATTGCAACAGAGGTCAACTTGACCTTCACACAATCCGGCGAAGAAGTTGCTCCCAATCTCCTCCAACTCGTGGAGTACGGGGCCATGTGGCTTAATCACACCACGTCAACAACACTGGAATTCCCTGGCAACGTTTCGTTCATCACCCCAGCATCCTCCGTGCCGCTTGGGCCCATTCAACTCGAATGGGCCGGTGGAGCTTACACGGACTACTTTGAACTCTACCAGGGAGAAATCAGCCAAGAGGGACTGATCTACCGCGGTTCCTCAAACTCGTTTGAATACACCGCTACTGAATCGGGAACGTACTCGTTCCATCTCGTGGCTCACAACGTGAATGGCACCAGTCCAAACTCGGCCTCTGTGCTTGTTCTTTTCCTCCCCACGCAAAGCGAGGATGCGCTGTGGACGTCAGGAATGCATTGGAATTACACCCTGGTTCACACGCCGGAATACCGGTCGAACCGTACCTTTACGGCGATTGGAACCGAAGATATTGTTGATGCGTTCGGAAGAGAGCGTTCAACCTACCTCGTGCGAATCACCGATGACCGGTACGAAGAGGGTGAGAAAGCCTTCCGCTGGATTGACACCGAGACGTTTCTGCCTGTGAAGACGTATTGGGCAGACGCCCCCTCATCCTCCAGCTACTTTCAAGAAGGCTCGATGGGATGGATGTTCACCGATGGAGATCAGGAACAGGGCCTATTTGGCGAAGAACACAGCACGGAACTCCATTTCAACCGAACAAACATTATCGGTGTTCCAGGTCATCCAAACGGATACGACGACACGATGAATTCGGTCTCTGTTCAGCAAGGTGTTTCCATCACGACGGCGGCAGGAACGTTTGACTGCACCTACATCACGATTCAGGACGATGTGGACGGCGTGCTTTCCTGGGAATTGTGGTTCAATCATACCGTGCAAAATTACGTGAAAATCGTCGACCGATTGCCGGGTTCGCACTCGGACATGGTCGTGTACGAATTGACAGGATACAACCAACCCAGTGTTCCAGAATTCCTCACTGAACCCGTTGTTCAAACCTCTCCAACCTTTGAACTGCAGTGGTCGGAGTTTGCGGATGCGCAAAATTTCCAACTGCTTGAGAACGGAAACGAGATTTATCGGGGAAGTGAAACGAAGTTCCAAGTGGACAACAGAGGGGACGGCGACTACGAGTACCAAATCAACGCCATCACCGAACTCGATTACGTTCTTGTTGGTGCGACCTTGGACCTTGTTGTTGACTTTGTTCCTCCCGTTCCAGAATTCACCTCATCGATTTCCCTGCTCAACGCGACTGAAACTGCCGTGTTCTCTTGGGAGTATGATTACACAGCCGATTGGTTTGCAATAAGTCAAGAGGGACCTGACGGCGAAGTCGTTGAGGTCTACAACGGGTCATCCACGTCCATCGAGGTTGACTTTACGGATCCTGGCCTCCATCGCTTCCGTCTCACCGCCATGGTGGACGGTAAATTGTCTGAGCCGTCCTCCTCCGTCTTTGTGACCGTGGAAGAGCCACCGGCCGAGGATGCATCAGAGGGCTTCATGCCGAGCATGTCTTTGTTATCGGTTATCTTTGTCGCTCTTTGTGTCGTCTTGTTCACCGAAATGAGGAGGAGCCGTTGATGGATCGGCGGCAAGTTGTTGCGCTTTTCCAAGTGGTTTTCATCTTGGCTGCTGGTTGGGGTCTGTACGATTTCGTTCAATCCAACGACACCGTTGCGTCTGATGGTGAATTAAAGGTCGTTGACTCAAACGGAGTTGAGTATGCTTTTGATGAACCTCCAAAGCGAATTGCGCTGACAAACACCTACGCTGCATCCGTGATGAAAATGCTCGACGTTAACCCCTCGGTCGTGGTCGGCGTCTCAGGTGATTTTGAAAGCAGCGACCTTTGGCCCGAATTCGATTCAACTCAAATCGTTCAGAATTCCGCTCATTCGGAAATTGACTTTGAGACCCTCCTTGATACCCGGCCGGAAATTTACATCGTCTTTGCCACGAACGGGATGGTTGATACAGAAGCTATTCGCCAGAAGTTGGATCCGGTTGGTATCCACGTCTTGGCCCTTGATTTCTACAAATACGATTCCCTCCGTTATGAGATTGGTGTCCTCGCTACCCTCTTTGACCGTCAAGAAGAAGCGGATACGTTGTTTGCTGAGTTCGATGCCATAGAATCAATGGTGAATGAGCGCATTGTCCAAATCGATGAATCCGAAAGGCCACAGGTTGTCATGGAGCACCATGCTTCGCTAACTCGGGATCCGGTCGTCTTGACGGGCACCTCGCAATGGACCGATTTGATTGAAATGGCGGGTGGAACGAATGTCTTCTCTGGACTTCCCGGCCACACCACGCACGTTGACATGGAAGCCATCATTGACGCCAACCCGGATGTTCTCATGTTTGACGGCATCACCTTCGAACTCGGCTATGACGATTACGACCCTGAGGACAAATGCTCTACGCACATGGAATCGGTAAGTGAGCGACCTGGGTTTGACCAAATGCAGGCCGTTCAAAATGACCGTATGCTTGTTTTGGCTGGTGAGTTTGCAGGACCTATGATGGTGTACGGTTTGCCAACTTTGGCAGAACATTTCCACCCAGAACTCTTCGAAGATGTCGACCCATCATCCTACCTCGACGACTTCTTTTCTGATTATTTCGACGTTGAAAGGAAAGGCGTTTTCCTTTGTGGACCTTAGGTGATGACGTGGAGGAATCACTCTCAGTCCAACACCAGCAGCGGGGTCGCTCTCAGTTGGTCAAAATGGGCTTCATGGTTCAAGCGACGCTTTTTCTCAGTCTGTTTGCTTTGGGTCAGGGCTCATCCAGCCAGCTCGATTTCTTCACCACCGCAAAAATCGTGTTGGGCCTGGAATCTGGAAACGAAATTCAATCCAGCATCATTTGGGAACTCCGCTTACCGCGGGTATTGATGGCCATCATCGGTGGGGTTGGATTGGCCACCGCAGGGGCGCTTATGCAAGGATGCCTAGGTAATCCTCTGGTTTCTCCTTTGACGTTGGGTGTCGCCTCAGGAGCTGCTCTTGGAGCAGCCCTTGCTATCGTATTGGGGTTCTCATTCTCAAATATCGGAGCCTTTGCCATAGCCGGGAATGCGTTCATCTTCTCTTTGATCGTGGTGTTCATCATCATCCAGCTTGGAAGGTACCGTTCCATCAGCGCTGAGTCCTACATCCTTGTCGGCATTGCCATCACGTTCATCGCAGGAGCCATTGTCTCCACCTTGTCGTACTTTGCAACGGATGCCCAACTGTCTCAACTCGCTCACTGGTCGTTTGGGAGCCTTGCTCGTCCGGACATGGCCACTGCTTTGGGCATTGGGATAGTAGTCCTCGGTCTCATGCCCATAGCCATGCTTTGGTCATGGGACCTCAATGCTCTCTCAATGGGAGGCGATGACTTTGCCATCTCAACGGGTGTAAATCCTGCTGAAATACGGAGGAACATCCTTGTGGCTTCTGCGCTGATGACTTCAGCGATCATTGCGTTTACAGGAATGATTGGTTTTGTTGGACTGGCTGCTCCACACATGAGTCGTATTCTCATCGGAAATGATTACAGGAAATTGTTGCCGGCCTCAGCTATTTGTGGAGCATTTTTGATGATTTTCGCCGACACAGTCGGTCGAACATTGTTTGCACCAGTGGTCATCCCGGTCGGTATCATGCTGGCCGTTATCGGAGGCCCGGTATTCATGTATCTTCTTCTTCAATCCAAGGCGGTGCAGCGGTGATGACGCTTCTTGATGTACGTGAATTGTGTTTCTCGTGGCCTGGGCGGGAGGTGTTAAAGGGCATCGATTTCAAGGTTGAACCGAACCAACTTGTTTCAGTCCTTGGGGTGAACGGGGCAGGCAAAACAACGCTCCTGAAGTGCATCAACCGAATCTTGTCTCAATCCTCGGGCATGGTGAGGTTGCAATCCAATGACATGGCCACATTGCCGCTGATGAACGTCGCCCGGCACATCGCTTATGTCCCACAGAGTGTTGGGACAAATTTCCCAATGAGTGTGTTTGACGTTGTTCTTCTTGGCCGTCGTCCTCACGTAAACTGGTTCGTTGGCGAGGCTGACAGAGAAAAGGTGAGCGAAAGTTTGCACTACCTGAATCTCAAGGAGTTCGCCTTCCGACGCTATGACCAACTCTCCGGTGGAGAACGACAACGTGTGGTTCTTGCAAAAGCGTTGGCCCAAGATCCTGACCTCTACCTGCTTGACGAGCCAACCAGTGATCTGGATTTGAAAAATCAAATCGTCATTATGGAAAAGTTGGTGGCGCTGGTCAAGAATACCCAACGAGCCTCGTCGGCGCTCGTTGCCATCCATGACATTGACATGGCAGCTCGCTTCTCTGACAAAATTTTACTCCTTCACGAGGGCGTGATTCACGCCTTCGGCTCCCCCAAGGAGGTGCTCACACCCAAAAACATTGGAGAGGTGTTTGGTGTAGAGGCCGAAATAGTGAACAAGTCCAGCCTCATGCGCATTATTATTAAAGGTGCGATACGGGCAGGAGATGAGGCTTGATTATGGCAAAGAAACTGATGATATTATTTGGAACGGAAACTGGAAATGCGGAGATGCTGGCTGAGGACGCATGCTCTTCTGCGGAGTCGAATGGCTTTGAGGCAGAAGTGAGGGGAATGGACGAAATCACCGTCGAAGAATTGTGTGAAGTTCAGCGATTGCTGATCTTCTGCAGCACTTGGGGCGATGGCGAACAGCCAGACAACGCCCAGGACTTCTTTGACGCAGTGAGCGAGTGTTCTGCATCGGACTTGACCGGCTTGAATTACGGGGTTTTGGCGCTCGGTGATACGGCCTTTGATTTGTTTTGCGAATCCGGAAAAGAGTGGGATGCCCTGCTTGAAGAAAAAGGAGCGAACCGCCTCGTTGAACGGATGGATTGCGACACGGATTTCGAAGACGACGCAGAATTTTGGACCGAACAATCCTTGGAAAAAATGGGAACGGTTGAATAACCGAGGAAGTCGACGATATGACGATTGAGGAGCAACCCAAGAATCGCGGCCATGTCCTTCCTGATGGAAGCAAAATGAAGGTGCCAGAGGCGCTTTACGACATCAACGTTCGACGAGCGTCTCATGCTGAAGAAGCGAGGACTCTCGCTGAACGGCACTTGACGGGTACATTGTGCAGCGTTTCAAAGCAACACGATGGGCACCCCTATGGCTCGTTTGTTACCTTTGCCATGCATGAAGGGCAGCCGATTTTCCTGATCAGCGGTCTTGCGGAACACACCAAGAACTTGATGAAGAATCCAAAGGCTTCCCTTTTGATTTCTGACAACGCCTCCGTCAATCCTCTGGCCTCCGCACGTGCGACTCTGATCGGTCAATGCAAGCGGCTTGACGAAGAACACATCGAAGCTGCTAGAGCGACCTATCTCCACCACCACCCTGAAGCGAGTGCGTACGTTGATTTTCGCGATTTCAATTTCTTCGGTCTTGAGGTCTCATCCATTCGATACATCGGTGGATTTGGTAAGATGTCGTGGTTCGAGCAAGAAGACTGGATTTCAGCGGAACCCGACCCGCTCAACGAGCATGCGCACGACATCATCCAACACATGAACGAAGACCACGCCGACGCCATGGTCTTGTATTGTCAAACGATGAGCCGTGCCACGGACGTTGAGTCGGCCATCATGACCAGCATTGACCGATACGGTTTCGAAATGGACGCCGTTCTTCCGACAGGAACCCACCCCATCCGTCTTGCCTTCAACAACGAAGTTTCCACTCCTGATGAGGCCCGTATTGAATTGGTTCGTATGGTGAAAGAGGCCCGAAAGAAGGCCACTTCGTCAAATGCCTGAAATTTTTAGGGATAACCAAACTTGAAAAGGCCCTCACCGTGGAAAGACCGAGGTGGGATGGTATGGAGCGACCCCTTTTGTCCATCTCAAACCTCGTCATCGGTTACAACGAACCCCTCTCAGATGCCATCTCCGTCGACGTCAAAAAAGGAGAGATCATCGCTGTTCTTGGTCCCTCTGGTATCGGAAAAACAACCCTCCTTCGAACCGTTGCTGGTTTGGTCATGCCGTTGAGCGGTTCAAGCCAAGTGAACGTTGATTCCAAGGGCGGGTTAGGCTACATTCCGCAAAACCTCGGTCTCGTCCGACACGGGACGGTGGCACACAACGTGTCGCTTGGGGCAGGGATACGGATGAAGTGGTCGTTTTCCATGTACGCCGAACGGCGAAAGAAGACCATGGAAGCCTTGGAAGCAGTTGGAATGCAAAATAAAGCCGACGAGCCCGTTCGTCGCCTTTCCGGTGGCCAAAAACGACGTGTCGCCACCGCAAGGACCCTGGCTCAAAAACCTCAACTCATTTTGGCCGATGAATTTCTGAGTGAACTTGACGATGAAAACGCTGCTAGAGTGATGGCAGCTGTGTTTCCTTTGTTGGCGAATGGCAGCAGCCTCATCATGGTTGAACACAATGCCGAGCACGCCATCAAGTACGCCACACGAATTTGGCAACTGGTGGATGGCAAGTTCTCTGACGTGTCTGTCAACGCATGGGTGGCCATGCAAAACGGGGGCGAAGAAGAGTGAAGTGGCTTCTCTACGGTGTTCTTGGAACGCTCGCCGTTCTTGCGCTGAGCACTTTGAACGACCTTGCTGGTGGTGATTGGGGCCGCTTAAGCGGTGGTTTTGGGAACCTCTACATCTTTTTCACCGAAAGCATGTGGCCCCCGGACTGGAGCGTCCTTGAAGCTCGGTCCTATCCTCCTTGTGAATCCAAAATCGAGATTTTTTGCTCGGTTGGCTACATTAGCATGGTTGAAACGCTCAAAATTGCCTTTGTAGCCACCATCTTGGGATTCATTGGGGCCATTCTCCTTTCACCACTGGCGGCCCGAAACCTTCAATCGGTGTGGATCTTTATTCCAGTTCGAATCCTACTGGCAGCCATTCGCAGCCTTCCAAGCCTCATTTGGGCCATCATTTTCGTCATCGTCATTGGCTTTGGGCCACTCTCCGGTGTGCTCGCCATGACCTTCTACACGGTTGGCTACCTCGGCAAGCTTCAGTACGAGACATTTGAGGGAATGAACAGCAGTTCACTCGAAGCGGGACGCGCCATGGGCCTCTCGAGCACCAGCATCACCACCAACATCGTGATTCCTGAAAACAGTAATCATTTGCTCAGTCAACTCATTTTCATGTTTGAATACAACGTTCGCCATGGCACCGTCATCGGCATCGTCGGCGCCGGTGGTATTGGATATTACATCCTCAACTACCTCAAGTTCCTCCAGTATGACAAGGTCTTTGCGTTGCTCATCCTCATCTTCGTGGTCGTCATCGTCATCGACTTGATATCGTTCATGGCCCGTTCATTTGTCAACGAGCAAGGCGATGTTCGGCGACCAACGTGGATGAACTTGCTCTTGCGCTCGCTAAAAGACGATTCCGAAGCAGAGCCTTCGGTCAACTCGTATCCAAAACCCAGACTGTACAGGAAGCGACTGTGATTCACTTATCGGCTGCGATGTGGACGTTTCCGTCTTTGTAGAAGATTTGAATCTGCTCGGGAGCCTTCTTCGTCAGGGCAGCCACGGCATCGTAGACTTCATCTTCAGAGACCTTGAACGCCTTCGCCGCATCTTTCGTGGACCATGGCTGGATGTGGAAATCGCTCTTGGTGAGCCACTTCAACAACTTGGCTTCAAACTCGGTAATTTCGTCGGCCATGCGCTGAGCACGAGGCCTCAACTCAAAATGTCACCGATGGTTCTCATCCAAGAGCAACCATGCGTCGGCAGCATTCCTCGGCGTCGATGTCGCCATTGAGGAGGGTGTTGAGGGCCTTGGTGAACGGAATGTTGAGTCCGGCATCTTCCGCTCGTTCCACGAACATTCGACAGGCGCGAACACCTTCTGCAACCATGTGCATCTTATCGAGCGCATCATCGAGCGAAAGGCCGGTGCCCAATTTTTCACCCATGCTTCGGTTTCGACCGTGAGGTGAGGTGGCTGTGACGTACATGTCGCCAAGGCCGGCTGGCCCAAAGGCCACTTCTGCTCGTGCTCCTAATTCGGCCAAAAGAAGGCAACCTTCTTTGAAACCCGACATGAAAATCGCAGCCTTGAGGTTGTCGCCTCCCAAATCGCCAACTTGCTTCAAGCCGTCAACCAGGCCGCAAGCAAGAGCGACCACGTTTTTGTAGGCACCCCAAAGTTCCGCTCCCACAGGATCGCTGGCCGGATGCAGAATGAAACTCGGCGTGCTGAGGGTTTGGGCGAGACGTTGAGCGATGGCTTGGTCCTCGCTGGCCACGAGCGCCGTTGTCATGACACCTGATGCAGCCTCCGGAGCGATGGTTGGACCGGTCAGTACCGCCAGCGGGTTGGTTTTTCCTTCTTCTTTGAGACGGGTATGGATGGCTTCGGAAATCAATCGCTTCCCTGGTGCCAATCCTTTGGCTAAATCCAGCAAGACATGGCCGGGTTGGAGATGAGGAAGAACATCTTCCATCACGTCCAAAATGACGGATGATGGAACCGCAAGCACCACGATTTCAGAGCCTTCAATCGCTTCTTCGAGGTGCATGGTGACGTCCAATCCCTCAACAGGATAATTGGCCAAATACTTCTGGTTCACACTCTCCATCATGATGGATTCGTAGACCTCTTGTTCAATGGTCCATCCTTTGACCTTGTGCCCTTCAAGAAGCCACAATCGAGCGATGGCAGTCCCCCAATTTCCCAATCCCAACACTGCGATGTGCGCCATGTCAATCGTTGACTTCGCCCCTTCGTTGGTTTATACCATTTCGGGCAACATCTTGAACGAAAGTGAGGATTTGAGGGCGTTCGTGAACGGGCCACTCAGAACAAATCATCATCTTCTTCGTCAAAGTCGAAGACGTCGTCTTCGGCTTTTTCCTCTTTCTTCGTGGCCTTCTTTGCTGCTTTTTTGGCCTTGGCAGCGGGCTTTTCTTCCTTGGCCGCTTCTGCTTTCGGGGCTTCTTCCTTGGGAGCTGGTGCCGCAGGAGCAGGCGTTTTCGGAGCCGCAGCGGCACGAGCAGCGGCGATTTGCGTCTCTTTGGTGCGCAGTTCTTCCTCGCTCTTTCCTGTTTGCAGGGAGAGGGCTCGCCGTCGGTCTTCTCGGGCTTTGCGTTCAAGTTGCTTGTGGCGAGACTTCTCGATGTTCTGCATCATGTACATGGCGTCGTGTTCCAGAAGCGGTGAATCGGAGATGAGCGTGATGTCAAGCCAACCACCGTCCTCGACGATGAATTCAGCCAATGGCTCAAAGTTGAGGTCGGACTTTTTGATCTGCGTGTAATGCATAGCGTTGCCTGTTCGGTGCTCAATCCCGGAGAAGTGGCAGTAGAATTGTTTGGTTCCAATGCTTTCACGGACCATGTCGAACAGTTCACCGTAATCTTCGGAGGTTCGCATTTGACCGTGGCCCCTTGCATGGATGTGTGCGATGTTGAGGACGGGAACGGTGCCTTCGACGTGGTTGACCACTTCAAGCACCTCTTCGAGGCTGCCCCAGAGTTCTTGGCGACCCGAGGTTTCAACGCCAATTTTGGAGGGTGTTCCGTTTTTTATCCACGGAAACACGGGGAA
>CEQX01001762.1_pt1 | contig 24213 bp, 5 predicted proteins | sample 356261 | NCBI WGS metagenome assembly CEQX01 (sample SAMEA2621076, study PRJEB7988) | marine metagenome | isolation source: saline water (ENVO:00002010), including | reverse complement strand
TTGTTTACGGATCTAGAAACAGCACAGACATTGCAACAAGCAGGTCAAAATGTAACAACAATTCGATTATCAACGAAAGGTATTGAACAAACTCGAGATGGCTATTCGACATTGATTGAAGAATTAGAATTAGCGCTAAATCAAACAATTGATGGAGAAGATTCAGGTCTCCAATTCCTTACTGATGATGGAAGTGATTCCTTCACGATCACCTCTTCACAGGGATTGGGTAGGATACAGGCCTCTCTGGTCCGTTCGATTAAGGAAAATCAGAGTGAATTGATGGAGGATTCTTCCCTCCTGGAAGTCTTGCAAGTGCCATTGATTAGCCTTGAGGTGAACGGTTCGGAACTCCTCACTCTCGCCGATGGGGATGTGAATCAAATCATTGGTGAAGAAAATGCAGTTTGGCATTGGGGTTCTGGTGGCATAGGGTATGAACGAAATGATAACCAATCTTGGGTATGGCGAGTCCCATCTGGTTCAATCATTACCGATGTGAGTATCGATAACGCGTACGGTTTTGCTGCATATGATAAGGGCCTTATTCTCGGAAATAGTTCGGACGAAGATTCTACAATTCGATTGTTAAAAGACAAGGATATAGCGGCTGTAGAGGTCAATGAAGGAATATGGTTTGCTCTTGAAGAAGGTCAAAATCGGACATTGTGGTTCGGAGATATTGCAAATGATTCAGTAAAACCGCTTTCACTGAATATTAACGCACCGTCAACGGTTTTGAGTTGGGACCTTGAGCACCATTCACAAGAACTCTTCTTGAAAGTTGAAGGGCTTCTTTCAGTTGATTATTACAAACGTTCATGGAGTGGAGATGAATCAAATTTCATCGAAATTTCTGAATCGGAATGGCCTGTTTCATCATTGAATCCACCATCAGTATGCACCTCTGGGAAAGGAACTGTTGTAAATATCCTAGAAGCATGGTGCATAGAATCGCCAGGAATTATTATACGTTCAGTTTTGGATGGTTCTGTTCAATCCATCCGTCTTCCCATTCTTTCGGATGCAGGCGGATTTGGGACACTTCCTCAGATGTTCTTTGCCATTGAAGGGGATGTTGATTCGTTGAATGTGGCCAAGACCGAGTTGATGATCGGTAATCGCCTTCAATCCATTTCGGATGTCGCTAACGGTACAGTCAACGCCTCTGGTCTCTTTCAATTCGCCTTTGGTTCTGATGATTCACAACTTCTCGCCATCAATGGTTCCTTCACAGAGAGTGATGAACTTTCACAATTGTCTGAACTCGAAACCGTCGTTCTTGGCCTCATCAATATCGATGATGGAGAGACTCTCGCTGCCGCAGAAGATGACGAACGTTCGATGCTTGTTTTTGCTTCAGTAACAGTTCAGGAACAAGTTACCATCAAGAATCATCTCAACCAACTCGTTGGATTTGAAGAAATGTCTCTTACGATTCAAACAGTGAAACTCGATGCTATGGAACAAGCGGAAGCATCTTCAGGAGTCTTATCAGCAATGTTCCTCGTATTTGGCTCATTCACAATAGCGGCAGGGGTACTTCTTGTCGTTACCATTGTGATGATGTTGGTCGATGTTCGTCAGAAAGAGTATGCTACAGTAAGAGCACTTGGATTTACACGAGCTGATTTACGTTATATGACCATGATCGAAGGTTCAATCGCAGCCTTCCTTGGTTGTGGTGTCGGCTCATTGCTCGGCATGGGGCTTGCATGGTTTATCGGAATTGGCTTTTCGAGTGTTTTTGCCAATGCGGGCACGGATGTGTTTACGTTCCATGTGGATTCATCTTCTCTCGCTTCAGGCTGGTTCTGGGGCTTCCATCTATCGATTATCACATTGTTCCTTTCTGCACTTTGGTCCTCTCGCTTAATCATTGTTCATGCCTTGAAGAGTGTTCCTCAGAGAATTCCAAAGCATGTTCCATGGGCGATGTACATCTTCTTGGTACTCATGGCAGGAGGGGCTTTGGGAAGTTTCGGACTGTTCTTTATTGGAGGGCAAGGGCTTGCTCATTCGATGTGGGTCCTCTTTGGATGCTGTACGATTTTATTCATCATGCCAATTTTGTTTTGGGTGATTCCTGTTCTTCGGGCACGAAGAAAAATGGATGGTATTTTGCCAGTGTTTAGAGAAGCACCTCGAAGAACAATTGGATGGAGCGGTGTTGCATTATTGGTGTGGACAGGATTGCCTTCATCGCTCGATCCTGTTCGCTCCGACCTCGTTCCAAATGAATTATCCTTCATACTCATAGGTTTAGTGCAAGTGTTTGCGGGTGTATTTGTTTTAGCAGCACTTGCTCCAATCATGATACGTGGATTGCTGCGTTTGCCTAAACTATCCAGCGGTCCAGTACTTCCAGTCGCTCTATCCTATCCTCTGCAAAAGCCTCTTCGGACTGCGGTGGTCATGGGGATGTTTTCCATAACTGTATTTTCTGTCGTTGTTCTCAGTGGCTATACGCTCCAATTTGATAATTATTCCAGCTCGTTCGTAGAAGAATCTGAAGGTGAATTTGAGTTGATGCTCTCATCCTCGAGATCTCGTCCTTTGCAACTTGAAGGGCCTATGGAAGAATGGGGGTTGGAGAATTCAAATATCGAACAAATTGATGCAGTAGGAAGGGTGTATAGGGCTCAAGCATTTTTAGAAAATGAGCAAGAAACACGTTCTCCGTACATATTACGGGGTGTTGATGAGGACTTCGTTAATCACGGTGGCATTCCACTTCATATTTGGGACGACGCACTTGGCGACAGCTCCGAAGAAGCATGGATTTCAATGCATCAAAGAACAGACATTGTTTTCGTTGATGCTTCATTTGGTCTTGAGTCCTCTCTTGATGGGACCTCGATTGGAATCTTCCCAGTCAAGGTCGGCGAAAACATCACAATTATCGATTCGAAACAACCAAGCCATCGCCGTATCGTGACCGTTGGTGGTATTCTCGAACAGTCTTCTTATCTGTTTTCAGCAGGTGTTTGGATGTCTTCAGAGCCAGTCATTGAGCAATATGATGGCGATCTTACTCGCGTCTATGTTTCCGTGTCACCTGGAAGCACTGCGAGTTCATCATTTGATGACGAAGGCGTTTCCTATTACGAGGCAGCGGGAAAATCAAAAGGTGAAAGAGAAGCAGCCGCAGAACTCAGTCAACAGTTGAGTTTAGATTTGGAAAAAGAGGGAATCCAAGTATCACTTATTGCAGAAGAAGTAGCGTTAATCCAATCTCTTGTTCTGTCTATTCTTGCTCTTTTTGAAGGATATTTATCAATTGGATTGGTGATCGGAATCGCTGGAATCGGTGTCGTCACCTACAGGTCAGTCTCAGAAAGAAGGAAGCATATTGGAATGTTGCGGGCTATAGGGTACACTCAAGGTATGGTCATGAGGATACACGTTGTGGAAGTCACATGGGTCTCCTTGCTAGGAATAATCAATGGGATCATCGTTGGTTTACTCTTCCATATAGGATTACACTCAGCTGTTTGGGAAAAAGAAGGAGCATCGCTTGTATTACCATGGACAACTGCGGCTGTAATGTTCCTAGGGGGTTGGATTCTTGTTTTCTTGGCTACTCTGCTACCGGTGCGAGCCGCATCGAAAATCCCTCCATCTGAAGCATTGCGCTCAACATCCTAATTTTGCAAAGACTGGACTGAGCCACAATTAAGGACTCTGAAGAGCGGTTTATTTTAATAAAAATCCTCAATAAATATCGCACCCATAGTATATATACGGCATTTATCGTAGGGCGAGTTACCGCCCCATTGGAGGATATGACATGAGAAAAATTACCCCTGTAATGCTTGTGCTTTTGTTGGTTGCTAGCCTAATGGCAAACATCGACATCGCACAACTAGAAACAAACGAAGTAGTAGAGGACACAGGAGCACGTTCAGGTGCCGACGTAGACCTCGTTGCAATTACTTCACCGAAAGAAACCGTTTGCGAACCAACATGCCGCAATGAACTCTTCGTAGGACAAGATACGTCTTTCGAAGTGTTCATTCAAAATTCTGGTGACGCTGCAATCACTGAACTTGGCTACAAAGCACAAGTTTGGAATGCTGATGGAAACGGAAACCCACTAAACATTGCTATTGACAGCAATGGTGCAGATCTTGAATGGGACAACCCAGACGTTATCTGTGATGATACAACCGTTTGTGATGATCAATCCCTCGCAGCAGGAGACGTCTTCAAGGGCGGCAAGACAATGATTCAGTATGGAGGCAGCAATGCTGTTTGGACTCCAATCGCTGGTATCTATGTCGTTCAAATCGAAGTCTACTCTGACCAAGATGTTGAAGCAACAAACGACGTTCAACAAGTCTATGTTGAAGTACGTGATTACCTCGATATCGAAGTTGATATCTCATGGGACGATGGTTCCACTGTTGCAACAGGTGAAGGTGCTAAGGCATTCACAGTTACAGTCGAACTCAATGGTTCTTCAGACTTCATTACTCACAACCTGACTATGCTTCTTGATGTTAACGGAGATGTGGCAAGCGCAACGGCAGAGGATGGAACTGATTTAGTTGCAGCATCTCTAGGTTCATTGGTCCACTCAGTTAATGTCGGTAACGACATGCCTGTGTTGGTCTTTGAAAACGGATCTGATCCTTCTGACAATCTCACTGAAATCCGTACTGTAATGTCCGACAATACCAATAACGGTATTTGGGAATACAAGGGTTCAGTTCTTCCTGACACAGGTGGAACTGATGCAGCCTACTCAATCGATGTTGAACTCGGCGGTTACTCGTTGTATGGACAATTTGAATCCTGCCAAGAAGTCGTTTCTGTAAACTCGACAGATGCGGAAGGAAACGAACAAACAACCACTGAGACATACAATCACTTCTGTGAAGAAGCATCTGTCCGTGATGATATTACGAACAACAACCGTGATGAAATCACTGGAGCTTTGTCGACATTCCACGATATTCGTATCTCAATGCTTACAGTCAACCAAGGATACAACTCTGATGGAACAGGAATCGCAACATACACCGTCGGTGCAGGGGAACCTGGCGACCTTTCAGTAGGTACTTCGTATGTTGATGCATCTGTTGAACACAGAGGTTCTTCAGTAACTGAACTGTATGATTGGAACGTTACCTTCACCATCACAAACCTCGATACAAGTGAAGTCATCACTTCTACAGTTAACGAATGTGTCGAAGGAGTAGAACCTTCATACAACCATGCTATGCTTGGAAATGGCCCAATGGCCTTCACTCAAGGTCATGCTTGTACAATGGTGGAATTCGATGTTGGAACATACACAATCGAAGCCAACCTGGTGATGGAAGATAAGACAACTGATCAGAAACTTTCGAACAATCTAGTAACTATGGAGAAAGAAGTTCGAAACAACCTCCCAGTTGTTTCTTCCCTTGACCTTGTAACTCAAGGCGACCTCATGCTCGGTATGGAAAACATGCTCGAGTTCGAAGTCTCAGTCTTCGACGCAGATGACGTAACGGGCGAAGGATTGACCTACACATGGGTTGGCGGTGCAACAAGTACCCCTCTCGCAGGATGTGGAGGTCAAGGCGGTGTTGGACGAACATGTTCAACTCCAGTCATCCAAGAATTCGTTACAACCTTCCCAGTGAAGGTAACTGTTACCGACGCTCACGGTGGAGCGGTTACAGAAGAGATCATTATCGAAATCTGGAACGATGCAGTCGCATCTGACACAACCACTGCTGGAGTAACCATGGATTACTCAATCACCTACTTCAGTAAGGCAGCGTTCACAATCGATGTCGAAGATGGTGACGCAACCTCTTGCCAGGGAATTACTCTTCCTGACTCATCTGGTGGAGAATTGTCTGGTGTTTACACGCCAGTTGCAGTTATTGACTACAACCCTGTGACAACCTATGCTGCAAATGACGTTCTTGCTCAGAGCATGGACATGGTGTTTGATTCCAGCCTTGGAGCATCGTCTCTCTGGTTTACAACAAACTGTAACAGTGCTACATTGACTCAACTCTTGGCAGATGGCGCAACCAACAGCGAAGATGATTCGACTAAGTCCGTTCTCTCTGCAGTCCTTTCAGGACCAGTATTGCCTGCTGGACAATTCTTGCTCATTGATGCTCCTTTGCAATCAAAGGACGCACCAAGTGCATCGATCAGTGGATTCAGTGCTAACGCAGAATACAACGGTGGAATCTCAATGAACTGGGGTACAACTGGTACAATGCTCTCCGACGAGAAGTTCTCAATCAGTGTCGCAAACGATGCAGATTCAGATGTCTTTGAAATCGATTTGGCTTCTGACCAATTCATGTACACTTACAGTGACACAGCACACGGCGTATCTTACACCATAGACATCGCAGTTTGTAACAATGATGGCCTATGCAGCACTCCTGTTGGAACTGCGACCGTCGTTGCTGACAAAGAAGTAGATGGTGGAGCCGCAGCCACTGCGGTTACCGTTACTGAAGCCGGTGACAAGTGGACACTCTCTTGGGAAACCACTGGAGATCTAGCAGATGTTGCAGTATGGCACGTTTGCTCTCAGAACCGTGAATCGTTCACTGCTGCAGAAATGCCATCAAACTGTGTGCCTACAGCAGATGCTGATACACTCACAGCAGATGTGATGATGGGAACAAGCCCTGGTCAATACACAGTTTACTTTGTTGTCGTGCCAGTTGATGCTCTTGGAAACAAAGCATACGCAGCTTCGAACTCAGAATCTGGTGCTGATGCATCTTACTTCAAGGAGAATGCCGGTGGTACCACCGACACAAACTCCACAGATGGAGATGACAAAGAAAGTGGAGAACTTCCAGGCTGGACCTGGGGTGCAATCGGCGGCGTTGTCGTCGTAGCATTCATCGCTGGAGCTTTCATCCTCTCACGAGGCGGAAACGAAGGCGAAGACAAAGACTGGGATTACTGAGGCAACTCGCTGTAATCCACCGTCGTAATCTGTGCACAAGTTGTGTGCAGAAGCCGCCGGGGAGGGCGTTCTGGCGCCCTCCTCGGCCTTTTTTTATTTTGATACCTGGAATCGGTATCGAAGATCCGTTTTATTCTAGGATTTGTTAAATCCTCAAAACAGAATTAAATAGATTGTTCTTTTTACAAATTGTTTGTACTAGTAAGCCGGCAAAATGTTACGCAGTATCCTGTTTAATTTACACTTTGAAACAATTGATTCAAAGATTTTGCACCCCAATTCCTATAAGTAGCGGAGAACGTGGTTGCACTTGCATACAGTCCGTATGGGAGTGAATGACTATGTTGGGAAACAAGAATAATAAGACGAAAACCGCAATTGGTGGAATCGGTATTGCCGTTCTACTCTGTGCTTTGATGGCGTTTATGCCAATGACAAGCCTAGTAGATAACACAACAACCGATACTGTGAGTGTTGCAGAGATCACAAGTGATATTGATGATTTCTTCAAACTCCCAGCCGCCATCGAACAAACAACCTATGAGTACGACTCTGCCCAGGAATTACTGGGTATGAGGCAAGCGAACACAAAGGGCTTCCTCACCGAGGATGGAAAAATAGCACAGCTGACAAGTGATGAAGCAGTGCATTACCTCGCTGACAGTGGCGCTTATGAGGACATTAACCTCAACATCATGGCGACAGCAGATGGATGGGAAGTGAAGGAAAACACCTTCACAACCACATTTGGTGCTGAACTAGCGCAAGGTGTAAGTGTCCAGCCAAATCAGTTCGTTGATCCAATTATTACTGGATTAAACCCTATGCTCATGACAATCGACGTTACAGGAACCGCTCCGATGCCATATCAAGCAGCTCCTGCAACTGGTGATGTTGAAGTTGGCGGTAACGTTATTCGATACCCTCTTGCAGAAGGATTTGCTATCGACTACTCGGTTGAAACCAACCAAGTTAAGCAAAACCTCATCATCGAAGAACGTCCTGTTCTTGACGAAATGGCAGCATACTTCGGTATGACTGAAACTATTCGTCTACCAATGGGATACGGTCTATACTTAGACGGAGTTCCTCTCGGTGAAGAAATTACAACAACACAAGGAGAACTTGAAATCCGTTCAACAGATACTGGAGAACTATTGGCCACCATCCCTGAGCCTGTCGTTCTCGATGACGGTTCTGGAACAGACGTAGAGCCTTACATCGGTACTTATTTCGTACAAGTATACGGCCCTATGGTTCTCTTGACCACAGCAGTTGACTCTGACTGGCTTATGTCTGAGGATCGAGTGTTCCCACTCGCCCTCGACCCAACCATCAAGGTCACAAGTGGTAACCGTGGATACTGTTACGTCTACTATGGATACTGTTACAACAACACATATGGTTACCTCTACAGATACTACTCTTCCTACTATTACGTGCCATGGCACAAGTACACCTTCACATCGGCTTCCGCCCTACCATCAGGTGCTACTGTCGAAGAAGTAAACTGGAAGCAATACGTCAACTACGGATATGGAAGTTCTTCAAACACAGCCATTACTTCGAGAGTACTGGAATCTTGCGGAACTGACGCTCGATACAATTACGGTATCACGTCGGCAACATGTTCAGGTTCGATTTCCAGTAACCTTCTCTCTGGTTCCAACTCCAACGTTAACGAGCGAAAATTGATTTCTTCAATTGGTAACTCTGCAGCTACTGGAACATACTCCCAGGGAACTGGTTGGAAGACCGCAGAAATCTGTGACAACTCGAACTCCGCAGGAACTGCTTGTTCCTCAAGCACTGGTTCTCACAACTACATCATCAACGCTCAATCCAACTCAGGAACAGTTGGTATGGGTGCTGATATGACTTCAAGCATATACGTATACACCCGCTCGTATAACTCCGGAGGTTCTAACAGTTACCTCGAAGTTATCTACTCAGGTGGAACAGACTCGGATGCCCCAACCTCCAGTCACGTTCCTTACAGCGGTTTGACGACATATGTCGAAGGAAAGAGAACCTTCTTCACAACACTAACAGACCTGTCTGGTATTGATACAACATCAACAAATGGTGTGACAATGTCTTACAGTGTCAACAACGGTTCATGGACCTCTGTTAGCGCTACAACAATTCAATCCTGCAGCACATCTGCTAGTGATTGCCGATTCAAGGCATCCACTCCAGACCTAAGTGCAGGCGACTATGTTGAGTACTACTGGAAGTTCCAAGATCTGAACACAGCTGGTGGAGCAAACGTTGGATACGATCCAGCACCACCTGCAAGTAACTCGGCACCTGCAACATGGGTAGAGAGCAACGCTCACTACTTCTTCGTAGATGACATCGTCAATGCAGGAAATGCAAAGAAGTTCACTGTATTGACAACCGATGTCCACTCGGGAAGTTACTACTCTCCGCAAGGATATCACGACAGACAAATGACTTATTACGACCACTCTGATGAATATCTCTACGAGTGGGATGTCTCTAACTGTGGTACTGGTAGTTACTCCTGTTTCTACGCATCCTCTTACTACTTCTACTCCCAGTGGAAGTTGCAATGGACCACAACACCAAGCGGTGGATACAATGGATACGGTGGAACACAATCTGGTTTAAATGAACTTCACCAAGGAGATGGCGGATACCTCGCTATCAGCGCAAAGAATGGTCCTCAGATGAACCTCATCTTCCACTATGACTCAGGCGATAACGCATGGGGTATGGTTGGAATTGGTGACTCTACACCAGAGATCGAAACCGGCGCACTCGCTGGTGGAAGTCAAGCTTCCTCTGTATCTACTTACGGATACACAGCTGCTTACAACGTCCCAATCCCAGGTGACATTACTGGAACATTCGGTAAGATTACATGGAACGGTACTGGATACAGCACATCCAAGGCTAACTGGCTTTGTGTTGGAACAAACGGTTTCTATTACTTCTACCGTTCAAGTTCGTCCAATGCTCGATGTAACACTGGTTACTATTACGCATACCAAACCTCTTCCTACAAGTGGTCTGGAGTTGCTCTAAGTGCTGGATACTACGGACGAATGGCTTCCTCTGGAGCCATTACCTACAAGGTTGGAAAGGTTGCACCTACGCCAGATACAATGGCTCCGGATATGGACCACTCCGTCTTGCGTGACTCGCACAGTAAGAGTCGTACCTTCACATACACAATCGCTGATGATGGAGATCCACCTTCTGGATTAAATGTCAATCAGACTGTTAACGAAGGTCCAACTTTGCATTATTCTATCAATAATGGTAGTACGACCTCAGTACTCTTGTCTCCAGTAGGCAAGACACGATCTGAATGTGCTGCATCTACATGTGATTGGAGTGTTACACTCAACACACTCGAACGTGGAGATTATGTTTCATACTACGCTACATCAGTCGATGAATCGACTGTTGCATCCGGTGTTAACACTGAAACTACTTCGACAAACAACTTCGAAGTTGGCGATCCAAACATGATGCTTATCGTTGAATGGAGAGATATGGGTTACAACACAAACTATCTTTGTGATTACCAAGTTATCTTCTATGACGTAACAAACGAAATCGAGTTCAAGTACGATTCTGGTTGTTCAGCATACTACGATTACGCTACTGTCGGATACATGGATCACACCCGTACGAAGGGTGACACCATGCGAAACCCTGGTGGCGGATACATGGCTGGTAACAACCCGCACACATCCAACTTCAGAATTTCAACCGATGGTAACGACCATGGATACGAAGCATTCTCGACTGGCATCAAGTCGGTTACGAACGCTGCACAAGTTATCTCAGGAAGCACAGGCGGTACACCAACTGGTTACTACTGTTCCTACAGTTACTACTGGAACCAATACAAGACCGGATGTAACGCTAACATCGATTTGCCTTCAGGATTTACATTCGATTATTTCCAGAAGTCTTTCGATGGTGATGACAGTGACGACCGACTTCGTATCGGACGTAACGGTTACCTCTACATGATTGACAATGGTGCAACATCCCTTGAACGTGGTATTACCACATGGGGTAGTAACATGCCTGCTCTACCTTACTCAAGCAACTCCGCTGCTCGTGCAGGTACTATCGCACCTTGGTGGGGCTATTACAGCAGTTACTACTGCTATGATAACACAGCATACGATTGTGGTGTCTACGTACGTACAATGCCATTCGAAGGAAAGGGTACAGACGTCGACAATGATCTAGACTGTTCAGGAAACAACGTAGAATGTATCTGGGACAATGAAGGTTCACCTTATCGAATCAGCCCTAGCAGCGACTATCTATCTGTCTCTGGTGGAGATCTAACAATCCAACCAGGAACAGTTATCCAAGTTGAACAAGGAAAGGGTATTTCCATCGATGGTGCTTGTGACTCAGTCAAGGCTGTTGGAAACTCCACCGACCGTATCCTCTTCGAGGGTGCAGCTGGTGCAGAATGGAAGGGTCTCTCCTTCACAGATGATTGTACCACAACTGCTGGAACCGATGACCGACACGTATTCAGTTACGTTGACTTCAAGAACACCAGTACTGCTGCAATCACCGCAGGATCTCGACACCAAGACTACAACGCATACTGTGCAGACAGCAACGGTGGTACTCGACCATGTTACTCCAACGCAAACGTTGGTAACTTCACAATGAGTCAAGTTACTTTCACCAACGTTGAGACTGCAATCAGTCACGGCAGTGGTCAAGGAACTGCAATTACGATGATGAACTTCGCTATCAGTGGAGCTGACAAGGCTTGTGTTAACTTGCCAAGCAGTGCAAACGCTATGTTCATGGAAGGAACGATGTCGAATTGTAACTCTGACGGCGAAACATGGGGCGGTGCTATCGTCAACTATCCAGGTTCTACTGGTGGAATGCTCCATGTTGAGAACGTAACCATAGAAAATGCATACAAGAATCTCATCGATACAGATCTACAGCATGTAACTATCTCCAACGTAAGTGCTTCTTTCACATCAAGTGGAGCTGCACAAACTGGAACTGCATTGGATTCTGCCTTTGGTACATCAAGCGATGTGAACATCTTCAACTTCGATGCACCAGGATACTCGAGTGTCTCAATTAACGCACTTGGTTCAATCAACATGACTGAAGTCGATGTAGGAACTGCTTCACTAGCTATCGTCCCTGGTGGCTCTTCAAGCACAGCGAATGGACCATCTGGAGATTCCGCTATCTTTTATGATGTTGAAGCAGGTGATATGTCATTGACTCGAATTCAACCTTCGATCTTCAATGATGTAACTGCAGGACATATCGACATCTCTGGTAACGCTATCTCTACTGATGTCATGACAGTAACAAACCTCGACTCAGGTCGATTCGGTGTTGCTGGATGTGGATGGAAGATTGATGTAACAACCATTGATTCAGACAGAGTCTACAGTAGTTGTTCAAGCAGTGCTGCACCAAACAACTTCGTTGTTGATGGCGGTACTCTTACTCATACATCAAGCACAGACCACGCAATGTACGCCCGTAACTCCAAGATGACAGTCGGTGGCGTAGATATCACAAGTTCAAACGCTGGTAGCGGTGTTTACCTTGCTTATGCAAGTTCAAACGCTGAAATCCGTTTGATCGATGTTACTCAGAACACCGACGATTGTGCAGACTCCAATGGAGCCACAACAGATTGTGATGTTTACACATCTTCATCTGCATTGATTTACTACGGTGGTACTGCAACTCTGCGTGCTTACCGACTTGAAGCTGTTAACTCAGTTATCACGGAAGTTAACAAGAGCGGTCACGTCATCAGTGCGAGTGTCGTAACTTCAGCAGGAGCCGAACTCTTTGAAGTCGGATCTCACATTACTGATTCAAACGGTGAAGCTACTGTTTGGGTCATCACTGGAGACAGTGCTGGAAACACATATTCTGACCACAACCTCCGAGCATTCGGACCTGCTGGACAGAACGAGACACTTTCATCCGATACTTGGTACCAAAGCGATCTAGCCAGTGGTTTCACCATTGGTAGTTCTTATGCTCTACTTCTCGAGCCAGCGCCTGTTGATTTCAATGGAACCAACATGGACTGTGCTTGGTTGGCTGCATGGACTGACGCTGACACAGGCGCAGGATTGCCGACAAACGGTGTCACGACTGCTGGAAACACAATCTATGAATTCGATGGAACGCCGATGACATTAACAGAAGATCTCAACCTTAACGGATGTGTAATCCGTCTCATGGGTGCTGTTCTGAATGTTAAGTCAACTGCTACGAGCACACCAGTGCTTACTCTATCGAACGGTGGTAAACTCGTTGTTGGAACATCTTCAGTCGCTACTGGTTCATTGAAGGCTGTATCAGCAACGTACCCTCTCAACATAGATATCCAAGATGGAATTCTTGAAATCGACGGCGGAATTGTCCGTGACGTTGCTCAAGATGCTACAACTGGATCTGCTCTATACGTCGGAGACGGTGCTACACTGATTATGAAGAACTCTGGAACTGTTTACGGCTCCTCTGCAACTTCAACTGAGATGGCTACTGTCAAGATTGACGGTGGTTCAGCAGACATCGACTCTTCAAGCATTATCAACGTTGGAAACACTGGTACTGCTCTTTGGGTTGAACAAGCTAGCGGTTCGTTCAGCAACATCGCTGTATCAAACGCTGCGGTTGGTATCCAATCGTACAACGGTGCTCCTCAAGTTGATGGATTCACATCAACTGACAACACTGTTGGTGTCGATGTATTCGGAGGAATGAGTCTTCCAACCATTTACCGTTCTACTTCATTGTCAGGACAATCAAATGGATGGACAACATACGCTGTTGACCTCTCAACATTCATTGGTTCAGATTACCTACAAGTTGGTGCGAACTCCATCTATGGTGGTGGAAACGCTCACCCAACATACAACTATGCTTCGAGTAAGTACTACATGATCACTGACCGATGGAACATCGAAGTTACATACGACGATGGAAGCGGTGAAGTTTCTGAAAACATTACCACGCCTGACAAGGTGGGATATTACCCATACGGTGCAGACGATCCTAAGTCCGGAAACGGTGCTGACACATACGCTGGCGGTGAAGGTGGAGTTGCTTCATGGCATTGTAACTACTATGGATACAGCTACGGACCATCTGCTACAAGCAGTTTTGATGGTTACATGTACAATCTATGGAGATACTGGCCTCAAGGACCTCAAACCTTCCCATCCTACCCAGGATACTACTACTATCCTGACGAGTTTGGATTCCGTTGGTCAGAAATTGATGCTGACACAACTCCAAACAGCGGATATTACCCATACCACTACTGGGGTTACTACTACACCTCATACCATGGTGGACAAGGTGTATTCAAGCCTGTTGAAGGATACGCTGGTGGTTCATACAACGTCTGTCTTGATTATGCATACTCGTATTACATGAATCCTGGACAAGGCGCTCGTATGACTTTCCCAGTTGTGGACATCTCTGATAGTTCAATCTCGAAGGTTACAATGTATGTAGATGTCTTGCACAACCGTGCAGACAACTATCAAGACCGATTGGACATCGTCGCTCGTGCAGGTAACGATCCTAGTGACCTAGGTGATTACCTCCGTGACAGTGGTACTGCTACATTCAAGAATGGGGCTATCACCGGAGCAGACAACGGTATCGAAATCGGTGGCAACTTCGCTGCTGGTACTTTCGAAAGCATCGACATTACTTCACCAACCGATTCAGGTATCGAAGTAACAGGTGCAGTATCTGCTGCAATGGATGATATCGATGTCGATGGCGGAGATTACGGAATGCTCGTATCTTCATCAGGATCTGGTTCAATTGACCTAAGCAACATCGACTTTGACTCCCAGAATACCGCAGGTATCTACTACGTCAAGAACTTCGGTGGCGATCTTACTGGTTCAATTACAAACAGCGCTGGTGCAGCTTACAAATACGGTCCTTTGACATCAAAGAACGTTGTATTTGATGGCATTACAGTTTCTGGTAATGACGTCGGTCTAGAGACAGCAGGTTCACAAGAATTTACTATCACGGACTCGACATTTGCGAGTACGACAAACGACATCAAGATTACTGGTTCCAGTAAGATTGATTTCATTGAAGGAACAATCGATACAACAACAGTATCAGTAACCGGAACTGGTGACTTCGAACGAATGCGAGAATTGGAAATGACAATTAGCGCTGACGGATCAGGCGTGGATGCAACCAACGTTGTACTCATGAACGCAGATAAGAAGATTACAGGAACAGGTACAACTGATTCTAACGGTGTTGCTTCTGGAGTTAACTTCAGAACAGTCCGTGTTGATTCATCTGGTGCTTCTAGTGATAACCTGAACGGATACCAAGCTGCTACCGTTGCAATGATTGACTACACCTCCTCTAAGGGTGACTTCAGATACGCATTTGAAGGAATCAGTTTGAGTGATGCGAGCGGTAATAGCGGAACCATTGACCTAACAGATCGAATTGAGGCTCGTGTATGTTACACATACTCCAGTTCATCCTACGTCATGGTCGCTGGCTGCAGTGGAAGCCGATACCTCGGTACTGGTTCTTCAAGAACTCTCACTGACGGAGATGGCGGTTCCTACAAGGAATATGGATACTATGGTGCAACTCCTGAAGATATGTCTGGAAAGACGATCATGATGGACGTTCCTTTCATGTACTTCGATAATAATGAAGAGCACAACTGGAACAACACCAAGGTTCTCATCACAGGTTCCTACTCATTTACCGACACACAACGCTGGTATGCTCAAGCGGGTACAGCTGCTCCAGAATTGTATCTCCACGATTCTGAAGTCTACGGTCTTGCAGTAAACCCAACATCCGGTCAACAAACCGGTCTTGAACTCGGTTACGTGTACCAAGCTATGGATATTTCAGTCAAGGATACAACATTGAACCCAGTCGCATCCGTTACAAGCGGTATGGCGTATTGTTCCTCCTGGAACAACAATGATTGTGTCTCTGACTGGTTGCGAATGGATAACGTATCTTTGACGCATTACAAGGGTTACACTCCATTGAACAACGCTATCTCGTCTACGGATGTTTGTGTTAACTTCTATGGATCTGATAATTCATACGTCGTAAACAGCACTTTTGCTGACTGTGGAGCAGGAATCTTCTTCCAGAGATCTGGATATTCCTACACACACAGTGCTAGCCAATTTGGTGCTGATAACACCACTATCGAAGGAAACACCTTCGTAGATGGTGGTGAAATTGCGGATATTTGGTTCTACAGAAGCTCTTACGCAGATGATGCTATGGTCAAAGACAACTCGTTTAGCAGTTCAACTGGAAAGTACGGTGTTCGTGCATTCGACCAATCAACCAAGCGTTTGACAATCGTCGACAACACATTCGATGGACCTGAAACAGCTGTTCAGTTGATCAATACCAATGGATACCTTGTCGATAACAACGATATTACAGGTGTACAAGATGCAACAAAGCCTGGTATTACAGTTAATGGCGGATATGGTGATGTATCAAACAACACCTTGCTTGATGCAGACGGTGGAATCAGAATCGATTCGGCTGAAGCACCACCAGCACCTTCGACATCACTGTGCACAATCGCCTCGAACGCTTACAGATCTACAGCGTCCTGTACATTCACAGTACCTACTGGTGCTACTGCGTACGTCGACCTTGAATCTGACAGTTGGGGTGGAGAAATTGGACTTGAAATTACCAAGCCTGACGGTACAAAGGATACATGGGCTGCTGGTTCATTCAGTTCCAATACTGCTTATGCTCGTTTGACTTCTTACAGCACATCTGGTTCATACACCCTAAAGGTCACTGACACTTGGGGCGACGGTGGAGCCAACATCGCAGTATACTACGGTACAGCTACTGGTGGATACGATGGGCCTGTCGTTGAAAACAACACAATTGGACTCAGTCCTGGCCGTGTTGCTCCTAACGCAATCGGATTAGATCTCGTTGACTGTAACTCTGTTACAATCCAGAGCCAATTGAACACAATTAACATGGGCGACAACGCTGTTGTTACCGATGGCTGTGACATCAGTGATGTCGATTCCAACATTGTTGGAACAGGTATCTCTGGCAGTATTGGTATGTCTTCTCTTAACTCAGGTGATGACATTACACTCTCTGGAACAGACATCAGTGGTTATGCATACGGTATCTCTATCGATTCCGCAACCCTAACCATGTCAGGTTCTGCATCCGTTGCAGGAAGTGACGCAGGTGTCTATGCAGACAGTTCAACTGTAACCGCAATCGGCGCTTCAGTCGATGGTGGAACGACAGGAACTGGACTACACATGGTCGATGGTGACTATTCATGGATCTATCCACTTGACGCTGCAGGAGACGTTGGTGTCTATGCAGAGAACACCGAGTTCCGATGGGACGGCGGTGTCTCTACTGCAACAACAGCACTCCACGCAGTTGAATCTGTAGGATCTGTTGAGAACCTCACATGGTCTGCTTCAACAACGCAAATCAATGCAGGATCGAACGCATATGTTACCAGTATTGGTAACACACTCGATTCCACTGCGATTAGCATCGTTGCATCGGCAACCATTGATGAAGCAAACTTGTTCAGTCTAGATGCAACTCACCTACAAGGTGCTGCATCTGCTGTTGGTATGTCTCTTCTATCAACTGATGGAACTCGTGCTGCATACGTATCACCTGCTTTCCAGCCTGACATCATGGCTGTTGACGGTGACGACTCTGATTGGATTGGTGGAACTCCACTGAATCCTTCTGACGACGCTATGCCAGGTATGGTTTCTGGAGATGGAACAAACGATCTGCTTGTAACTTACAGCGAAGGTGACGCACTCTACATCGGTATGACCGGTGAAGATCTTGCAACCAACGACCTGTTGATTTACCTCGACGTTGTTGCTGGTGGTTCAAACACTGGTTACAACCTGAACGCAGCTCACACCTTGCCATTCCAAGCAGATTATCTGTTCTGGGCAACAAGTGACACCAACATGGATCTGTACTCTAACGGATTCCTTGGCTGGGGAACAAGTTCAGTTTCAACAGACGCTGTAGATGCTGATTTGGGAACAACAACTGCTGGTTTCTTCGAAATCGCAATTCCATTCAGCCGTCTTGGCGGTACTCCTGATGCAGTAAACATCGTTGCTATCATGCAAGATGGATCGGCGAACATCCAAAACGTTCACCCATCACACACTGTAACAACTGGTGCTCAATCTCTAAGTGAATACATCTCAATCGAGACAACTCACGAAGATCTTGAAACCGGAAGCATTAGCGATGAAGTATTGGTATACCGAACCTACAAGGGTTCAACCACTGCTGGCGCTGCTAAGGATTACGATGTCATGATTAAGACACAAGCTGATTGTGCATACGACTGGGCAACAATTGATGCTGTTTCAATGGCTACAAACCAAGAATTGACAGTTGACATCAAGCGTGCATGTCCAGAAATCCAAGCAACACTTGCTGATGATGCAATTAACGAGGATCCTGACGATCCATATATCATCTCCTTGACAGACCTTGCAGACGATGTGCAAGATGATGAAGCTACATTGGATTGGACCGTTACTGAAGGAACAACTGTTGCTCACAGTAACGTCTTGGTTGATTGGGATAAGAACGGTCACACTGTTACCATCACGCCTCTCGATGACCAGTTCGGTACCATCGAATTCGAGTTTGTTGTAACAGACAGCCACGGATTGACCGATACCAAGAACATGACCTTGACGATTAACAACATCAACGACAAGCCAGTCATCTGTAACACAGAGCGTATCGATTGTATGCCAGTCTTCGTAGATGACGGATCTTACACGAACATCGTTCCTGAAGGATTCGGCAGCGTCTCCAAGTTCCTTGGAGATATCTCCAATGCGAGTAAGTCGTACATCCGAGATATGGACAACGAGCAAAGCCCGACCCGTCAAGTATACACATGGGGTGCATCCGTACCAACTGACTGTATCGCTTTCAGCGTCGAAGTTGTTGCTAACGAACTAACAATGACTGAAAACACAGGAAACGAACTCGGCGGAACATGTCCAGTTACACTCACCTTGAGTGATGACGGTGCAGAGAACACAGAAGCAGACTCAGTTGTTGTTGACTTCTCAGTCAGCCCTGTTAACGATGCTCCAGTTGTTCTCGACTGGGACGTAACCACAGGTGCTGTTGTAACATCAGCTAACGGATCTACACCAGTTGCTCCTTGGTCCATCTCCCTCATGGAAGATGACACAAATGTTCAGAACCTGACCTACGACTTGTCTGCAGTCAAGTATGACATCGATCATAATGCTGCTGACTTGACATGGACTGTTGAACCAACTGACCAATGTACATACCAGAACTACTTCACAGCAACTATCCAGGACGACAACCTCGTCTTCGAACTGATTCCTGATGCAACAACCAATGCTAACGCATGGGAAATTGATTACTTGAACGATAACGGTATCCACCAAATCGGACCAAGCGGTTCTGACTTCTGTCAAATCCGTCTTGTCCTGAAGGATACTGCTACTGCGCCAAGTTACGTACCTAACTACGATCCATCAGTAATGCCAATTGCCAGTTACACCCAAGGTGTAGCAACTCAGGAAATTGGTGTTCGTGTTGAAAACGTTCGTGAACTGGTTGGAGATTACTACTTCGACGATGCAATCGGCTTCGACTTCCTCGGAGTCGACAACGTTCTCTCAGGTACATACGTACCTGTTGAGGTCACAATTGGTGCTGGTGGAGACGTTGGACCGTTCACATACGACCACATGTTGGCTGTAACATTCCACACAGATGGTGGTCATGGTGAAGCAGAGAATGTCAGATACTATCCAGTACCTGCATACGGAGAGACAATGATTGTCAAAGAGTACGTATACATCGTTAACTCATCTGGACAAATCTATGTTGAAATGGATGTTCTAACCTGTTTGGATGCAGAATGTGACTTGAGCAAGGCTCCTGCTGACCGATTCCAGACCGACGATCCTAAGTCCCACAGAGCGAACTCTGGTGGACAACAAGGTGACGATTGGTCCAAGCCTGGTCAATATGGTAGCGATGCAACCAAGACATCAGAACGCCGTCCTCTCCTTGAAGACAGCGATTGGTGTAACAACGTGATGTACTCTACAGAGACTGCACCTGTTTGTAACCATGCTAACCAACCTGCAAGCAACTTCCTTGCAGCAAACAACACAGAGCGTATACCAAGCGTTGTATCGCTCGGTGGCGGACTTGGATCTGTTCCATCGTTTGCTCCAAGCCTCGTTGTCGTCGCACTAGCTGGATTCTTTGTCACAGCACTTGCTATGTCAAGCCGCAGAGATGAAGAAGACGAAGAAGAAGATACACGAATTGTTGATGATGAAATGGCAGTGAGCCCTGTTATCGCAACCATCTTGATGGTCGCAATCACAGTCGTTCTCTCCGGTGTCATCTATGTTTGGGCATCTTCTCTTGCTGAGACTGGTAAGTTGGGTACTCCTCGAGTTACCTTCGACATAGCGAACGAAAACCTCGGTGCTGCAGATGGATACTGGTCTATTAGCGTTGATCAAACTGAAGCTGAACTTTCAACTCAGTCGGTCATTGTAACAGTTCTGTACACGGATTCAAGTGGAACACGTACTTCCTACAGTACATCTCTTGCTAACACAAGTGATGTTTATGGATTCATGCCAACGAACAGCGATTCGTTCGTCACCTTCTACGATAAGGTAGAAGATGAAGGAAGTTACAAGGAATCAACATTCGGTATTGGAGACCAGATTATGGTCCGAACCCATGCGCCTGATGGTACAGCGATTACGGATGGAACAATCCGAATCACATACCAACCAGGACCTGGTGAAGGATCGGTCCTCAAGGCCTACAGTGATCTTGAATTCAACAAGGCTTGAAGTTGAAAAACTGAAGAACAGTTGATGGGCCAGTGGCTTCGTGCCACTGGCCCAATCTTCTGCTGGTAGGCGAATGCTTTCAAGGAAGCAGACTCTGGTCTGTACATGAGCGACGTATGTCATTGTGTAGTTTTTGATTGCGATGGCGTATTGGTTGATTCAGTCAGCTCATGGAAGACTCTCCATGATGGCTTTGGCACAGACAACAGTAAGAATCTCTCTCGCTTTATTGCCGGAGAAATCTCTGATGTTGAGTTCATGCGATCTGACATTGCTATGTGGAAGGAGATACGCTCTCCAATCCATAGGGATGAATTGTTTCGGATGTATTCAGGTATCTCATTGATGCCTGGAGCACGGGACCTTGTCAGTCGTTTGCAAGAGCACGGAGTCTATGTGGCAATCGTAAGCGCAGGTGTTGATATTTTTGTCAGCAGCATTGCAGCCTTGCTGAAAGTTGATGATTGGATTGCGAATGGTTTTGAATTCGATGATGACGATTATCTGAGTGATAACGGTATTTGTCGACTCCATGCAAGCGGAAAAGGAGACGTCATTGAACGACTCATCGATATGCATGGATTTGATCCACAGACTGTTCTATCGGTTGGAGATTCTGAAATGGATTTGTCTATGATGATTCCAGGAAGTCGATTTATTGGTTTCAACCCAAGTCGCGAGTCCTCGATAAAAGCCTTCGAAGAATCCAATGTACCCATCATTTATGAAAAAGATCTCATGAAAATCCTTGAGCATATTGACCTTCCTTCAAGCGAAGGGAATTGATGTGGACTTATGCGATTGCAGATTTATGACTGTTAACATACAAGGTTTCGGTTGGAATCCAAGCATCTTCTGATAAGATGTTTGATCTTGCCATGTTGAGGAACAAACAAGAGTCGTTCCCCTGAAATCCATACACTCATGCCCATGCACGTGTCCTGTCACGAAAATATCTGGCACTTCCCTGATGACAAGACCGTCCTCAAGTTCTGGTGATAATGGTGTTTTACCCCCCCATTGAGGAGCTAAATGTCTTCTTCTTAGCATTTGGCGCATAGCCTCTACTGGTTCTGAATATGTAACGGTACGGAGACCAGCGACGAAATCGTCAATCGATTTCCCATGGTAGGAAAGAAGTCGTACATCATGGAGTGAAAAGTCACATGGATTACCAACAAAAGTTGTTTTGTTGTAATCTTGTTGAATATCCTTCTCAAAAGTTGGTTGAGGTTCAGCCGGTCTGACAGCATCGTGATTTCCAGGGAGCATGATGCACTCAACCCAATCGGGTAGAAGTTCAAGCAATCGTGCAAATTCAGAGTATTGTCCAAATAGATCAGGGATTGCGAGTTCTTTATCTTGGCCTGGATAAATACCCACACCGTCAACACAATCTCCACTCAAAACAAGATATTTGATCGTCTTCGCTAACGGATCGGTGTTAAACCATCGAACCATTTTATGCCATTGCGCTTCCAAAAATGTCTTTGATCCAACATGGATGTCAGATAGGAATGCTACACTTACTCCGAAATCTGCACTCGCCTTCTCATGTTTATCCTTCATAGGGAAAAATAAATCATCAACATAAAAGATGTCCCCTGTCTGAGAAAATGACCCGCTTACTCCTAACACATCGTCTGGCATTAGTCCTGCTTCTACGATTTGCTCATGCATACGATCTCGATCATCTCCTTGCCTTATTGTTAGTAAACAATTCATTTCGCCGGTTTCATCCTCCAAGCCAAACATTAGATGGCCATTTTTGGTATGTCTAGGTTCATTCACCAATCCTATGGCAACTGCTAAATTTTCATATCCTTGATAACGTCGATATTCAATATTCAATCTACCAATTTCTTGGGGCTTTCTTGGTAATCGAGAATTAGTTATAATCATCTTACGTATGCTGTCTAAACGATCATTGAAGCATGCTTGAATATCTCCCATCTTTCCTTCAGTAGTACTGTTTCCCGTTATGTCGTAATGAACAAAAATATCGAGATCCACATCGGTTGCCAATCCAGAAAAGTCTTGTTCTTTCCAGTCAGGGAGATTGTTTCGATATTGAATTTTTACTGGCTCTGGTTCCTTTATTGGTGCAATTGTTCGACCGATTGGCTGAGCCACTTTTTCAGTGGTTGGCTTCTGTTTTTCGTATTCTGCAATCATCTGATCAAGAATTGAACCAGTAAGCATACCTCGTTGGAAACCAATTTTTTCACCCTGCTTGAGGACTTCAAAAGGCCGAGGATGTGAGAGTAATGTCTCTTTCACGCCTGCAGTTACAAGCATTCCTTTACTCATCAATTCCTGCGAAATTGACCCCCACTCCGCAGACATATTTGCATAGAGGGGTCGACCCTCCAAAAGGGTTGACGTCTAATCTTCTTGAGAATCTTCATTCCAGGTAACGTCAATTCCATCGCCATTTCCTTTCTGATTGTCACCTGACCAAGTTTGAGATTGCCAAGCAGTTTCTTGTGCAGCAGCAGCGGCTCGTTTGTTACGCTCAATTTCTGCACGAATTTCCTCTCTGACTCTTGCTTCACGTTCTTCGATATCTTTCAATCTGTTCGATTCTGCTAATTCCATCGCTTGATCCCAATGTCTAATGGCAGTAAGTAATGCGAAGTGAACAAATCCTTCTTTGTTTTCTTGGCGATTTCCACCGATCTGAGTCGCTTCAGCAATGGCCCATGTCCGTGATGCTATACCGACGTAAACATAGCCAACTTTCTTCGAAGTGCCATCATTGCTAGGGCCTGCAATTCCAGTTATTGAAATTGCAATATCGGCATTTGCACGAGCAAGCGCACCTTGTGCCATTTGAATTGCAACCTCGGCAGATACAGCGCCTTTCTTTTCCAAAAGTTCACGACTCACATTTAATTCCTGTATTTTAGCTTCGTAAGAATAAGTGACCCATGATTGGTTAAACCATGCACTTGCACCAGCAATATCTGTAAGTGTACTTGCAAGTAATCCTCCTGTACAGGATTCTGCAATAGTGACTGTGTAGCCACCTTTGAGTCGGCGGACTAGCCTTGCCGCAGCAGCCTGTGCTTCCTCGTCCATCACCTAAACGCGGTTTGGCATCTAATTTGAGGTTATTGGATACCTCTTGTTTCAAATACATCTCTCTCCACGGAAGGTTGGGTCTGTGGTCTAGGGGTTTATGACGTCGCCCTTACAAGGCGAAGATCGAGGGTTCAATTCCCTCCGGACCCATTACCAGATGTAATCCTCAAGGCTAGCATCATCGTTTGCAATGACCTTTGTAATTCCACTATTTTTTGCGAATTCATCTGCGTT
>CEQX01081220.1_pt1 | contig 24341 bp, 23 predicted proteins | sample 356261 | NCBI WGS metagenome assembly CEQX01 (sample SAMEA2621076, study PRJEB7988) | marine metagenome | isolation source: saline water (ENVO:00002010), including | reverse complement strand
AAAAATGTCAAAAATACAATTCTTGGCGCACTGTCAGTCTATGCTTTTGGAATGGCAGGTTCAACCCTTTCATATGATGCAATGATTTCGATGTTTGACGTTCCTATCCGACTTTTGTTCCTTGTCAACATGCTTATTTGGGGCGTGTTTACTTGGGCGACTATGCGTTGGTTCGTTTTTGGTTATACTTCTGAAGAAGAGTGAATCAAATTGCGTGGGCTTCCAACAGAGAAAGTGGAATTATTTCCAGTGCTTTTTGGTGGGTTGCTTCCATATCGATAGGGCACGCGGTTCCGTTGTTGACTGCATCGAGCCATGTGCGAGCGCAAACACACCACGAATCTCCGGGTTTGAGGCCTGGAAAACCATGTGCGGTCATAGGTGTAATCAAATCGTTTCCTTTTGAAAGAGCGAAGTTGAGAAAATCTTCGGTAACTACGCAGCACACGGTATGGGACCCTCTGTCGTTTGAGTCAGTGTTGCATTTTCCGTCCCTGTACCAACCCGTCATAGGGTCACATGAGCATGTATCAAGCGGCCCTCCAAGCACGTTTAGACTCGCATCCATACAACCTTCAAATCCCCTTCTCGCTTCAAGTCTTGCCTTCATTCACATGAAAATCAAAACATTTGGTCGTTTCTTTTTCCTGTGAAAAAGTCAATTCTTCTGCGTTGAACTGGCGTTGGGTTCTAAGTCTATGTCGGTCACGGCCGTGTAATGCTACCGGATACCGTACACAAACTCCCACGAGAAGAACGCTTTGCTTATGCACGTTTACTTGCATTTATGGCAAGAGTTGACAATGAATTAACCGTTGATGAGATGGCTATGTTTGAACAGCGTCTTGGAACCGCTTTACTTTCTCCTTCCCAGAGAAAATCAATCCGTAATGCCTTGAAGACTCCTCCTCCCTTGGAAGAGTGTCTTGAGGGAATGGGTGAAGAAACTGGCCGGCTTGCATTGCGGGATGCAACAATGATGGCCGCCGCAGACGGAACTGTGGATGATGATGAGCGAGCAGTTTTGCATGACATCGTCGAGCATTTCGGACTTGCCAGTGGTTCAGTTGAACGTTTACTCAAGTGGGCTTCCAAAGGTTATCTTTGGATGCAGGAAGGGTACGATATTCTCAATGAGATATCGGAGTGAACCTCGTGTACCTCGATCTTTCCGTTGATTTCGCTCAAGAAGAAGTCAAGGGTTATGCAGAAATCATGATTATTGTTGCTTCTGTAGATGGGATGCTCGTCAAGGAAGAACTGGCCATAATTGAGGCGCTTATGGGGCGATGCATGATGCACCCGGAAATGAGGGTTGACGTTCGAAATCTCCTTGAGAATCCGCCGGCATTGGACCTTGTTTTATCAAAATTAAATCCTGTAGTTTTGAAGATTGCATTAAGAGATTCAATTCTTGTTGCAGCGGTTGATGGAGAATACGATGATTCTGAAATTAAAGTCATCAAATCCATCGCGAAGGCTGCGGGTGTTCGCAAGAAAGAACTCTCAGCACTTTTTGAATGGGTAAAAACGGGGTGGGAGTGGCATAATGAGAGTTTTCAACTCCTCAAACTCGTCTGAAATTTGCTTATTTTCGCAGGTTTCAAAAATTTAGAATCAAGGGTCACATTCAAACCGGAAAAGCCAGCCCGCTGGTTTGGTGGGGGCCATGCAGAGCGGAGTAAGCGGATGGTATGCAAGACTAGACAGATGTCTTGAAAACCGTACAGAACAAATCCATATTTGGCTTGCTGCATGGGAGCAATCTCTCCTTGTGTATCAGCCTATTGCGGCGCTCCTTCCTGAAGACTGGCCTACTCTGCCGGCAAACCTGTTGACCGATCCCGGACACGTGCTCGACCATCTTCTCGCACGCCACGATGCTGAGGGCGATGGACGCTCTCCGCGGGGTGCACATCCAACTCCGCCAAGATTAGCAGATGCAGTCATTGCCTCGGAATTATTGGAAAGTTTAACGCGTCCTAAAACACCCCCTAAGAGTTCTTCAATGCACCTCAACAATCTCCCACCTGGTTTCCGACAACAACTCGAGAAACTCAATCTTCCTCAGCATGTCCAAGAGCCTGAAGTCGATGATGAATTAGAATTCGACCGTGTTAAAATAGGACAGCGCACTCTTAGCGGTATTCCCCTACCCGTTGCCGATACCTCTTGCGGTGGCGGGATTTTCCATGCTCGATTGATTCGCCGGCATGCCGAAAATCATGCTGATAGCACAGCGGAACGGAAAATAGCTGACACGAAATTGTTACTCTCATCTTTCCAACTGCTCGATAATGATGAATTGGTTGTTGCCTCGACTCGTCAACGACTTTTACTCGAATGTATTCGATTTGATCTTGTTAGTCTCAAATCCGATAAACCTGGCTGCCTTCCTCGAAAGGAAGCGGAGAAGTTACTCAAAGACGCTGTCCAGCAAGGTGATACACTCCAAGGTACGTGGCCGTGGTCGAATGCTCCGAAGTTGATTGTAACAAACCCTCCATGGCTGAGAATTAAAGATAGATTCCGGGGAATGGAAGAGGGAAGTAAACTTCGCAGAGAACTCGGTGAGCAATTACGCGGTTTGTCTGACAACGGCAATCCAAGATTCTCGACTATGCGAGGGAATGTCAACCTGTATCGATTGTTCATCGAGCGTGGACTTCAGATTTTGCACCAAGGAGGGCGCCTCCGTTTGATCGCCCCAGACAGCATTCTTCGAGAACAATCCTCACATCCACTCCGCCAACTTTTGGTTGAAGGACATGGTTGGAGTGATATTTGGGCTATCGAAGAAGCAAACCATCTCTTCCCGGGAATGACGCAAGGTGTTGCAGTACTTGGCATCACAGCGAAGCAAGAAACTGAAAAATTGGTTATCCACGGTCCAATAAGCCGTGCTGACCTCCGTCGTGATATGAAAGGGCTTTCTAATCGAGTTCCTTCCTTTGAAATGGAACCACAGAGGTGGGTTATGTGGGCCAAAGACACATGGGCGATTCCTCGGCTACCCCGAGACCGAATTGAACGCAAGCAAACGCTACAAGTTCTTGACCGGCTTGCTCTTCTTCCTCGAATGGGTGAACTCCAACACCCTCTTGCCACAAACGGCAATACCGTTCGTGTACGCGTAGGAGAAATTGATCAAACAGCGCATTCCAGCTCGATTGAAACATGGGTGAAGGGGCGTGGTTCACGTCCATTTATTCGTGGAGTTCACTTTTCTGAAGATGAAAATGGGCAGGTATTTGTCCGCCATCCAGCGTTCCGAACTGACATACCTTCCCGTGCGAATGAACGCCAACTCGCCATGTGGTGCGGTAATTCAGAATCTAAATACGGTCCCCGACTTGCATGTCAGGCTATTGTCAACGCCCATCAAGAACGTCGCTTACGATGGGCGGTCATTCCAACCGGCTGCGTTCTTGGAAACAGTGTAAATCACATCGAATTGCACGAAGATATTCAAGAACGACTCGTTCGCAGTCACGGTTCCCTTGAAAAAGCACTTCACTGGATGTGCGAACTCTTGAATGCAAAAGATTTGGACGAATGGGCACGAGCGTGGTCAGCGAATAATAACGTTAACAACTACGAGTTGGAAATGCTACCTGTTGAAGTTTCGTCTGATATTCCGGAATTACTTCTTTCAGTTCAGTAATCAAGTAATCCATGGCACACATATGTCTGTATTGCAATCTCTCGATACACGATTATAGTTCAACATCCTTTATTACTGATAAGCCACTGCAATGACCGTAGCGATTTTCATCGTGGTGGGTAATATGGGAATTCATCCAAAGATCGGTATCACTGGTTTACCTCGTAGTGGTAAATCTGCGGTCATGGAAAAAGTTCTCGATATGCTTCGCGACGAGCGAACGCGAGAAATTCAAATGCGCGGCAGTTTAACCGAAGCTCCAATTATCGGCGGCATGAGAACAGAACCAATTCTTGATGGTAGTGAACGGTTAGGTTACAGTGTCTTCAACATCGTAACAGGTGAAAACGCAATTATGGCTCACAAAAATATTGATTCAAGACTTCGTGTTCTGGGTTATGGCATTGATACAGAGGCACTTGAGAAGATTGCGATTCCAGCGATAGAATATGCACGCGATGAATGCGAGGTTTTAGTCATCGATGAAATCGGAAAGTTCGCTGTTGAAAGCGAGGCATTCGTCGCTTGTGTTCGTGGCGCTCTTGAAGTAGACAAACCAACATTGCTGACTCTTCACAAGAAAAGTCGCCACCCTCTTTTACAGGACATACGTCGACGTGATGACGGAAGAATTCTCGAAGTCACGCCGGTGAATCGAGCATTGTTACCGTATAAAATTCATAAACTGATGAGAGAAACATACTGATGGTTTCCCTTGCCGTAGGTTCATTGCCTTGTTCCTTCACGGATGTCTATGAGCAAGCCATCTGATTCGGCATCGACGCTCTTGCTCGGTACAGGCATGGGATGTTTCCTCATCACTGGATTCGGACTTATTCAAGGGCGACTGGAACTTGAAACCGTATCGTCCGGTTGGCTTTTCCCAATAACTGGTGTTGTTTTGCTCCTTCTTTCGAGAACTCTTCGTTCAGGTAATGGCCCACTTTCCAAAGCATTCCCTGATGAAAATGATGAAATGCTCACCGAACGCGTTCGTATGGAAATAGAAACCACGGTCAAGGATGCGAGTGTTGGCTCTGCTTGGGCCGAACTGGAGGCTGCAGTTCTTGAATCGGAATTAAGTGAGGAATAACCTTCTCCTCATTCTTCAGCCAATTTTGATGAAGAGATTTTCCCTGTCTGCTTAATATGGAGCATGAGTCCGATACTTGTCATTGCTCCGGGAACCCATCCGAACCAGAGTGCTGCAAGAAATGGTTCATTCGATGCAAAAGGTACTGTTGCGCACATGATGGTCATGATGACAACTGGAGAGAATACAAATGAGAATGAAGGTGAAAGCACATCTTTCTCAACAAACCAAGGAGTGAGCGTAGACCATGGAAGAACGAGCCAGATTGCGGGAATGAGGAAGATGGCGAAAGGCGTGAAAAAACTGATTATTATTGGTGAAAAAACCAATGTCATTTTCATCCACCAGATTTCAGGTCGAGGTGCGGCGTCAAAACCAAGCGTGGGTAGGAATTGAACCAACATCATCGCTGAAACGGTTACTGCAGCCATCCACACACCGTACACATATGGGCCGAGTTCGGGGCCGAAAATGCCAATTTCTGCAAGATGAATCGGTGTTAATACGAGAATCAATACGGCCATTCCACCCGTTAAGACAAGCATTCCCAAACTACGCCCCTCGCCATGATTTAACTCAGATTCTATTCGAACTGCCGGCTGGATGCTTACTGCGAGGCTCACCGCAATGTGCAGGAACAAAACGAGCGGCAAAAGGAGTCCGGAGTCTGGAATTTGTTGTACCCAATTGTTCTCATGTTCGAGGTGTCTTGAGAGCCAGAAAATTGTGATGAGTGCGAACAAGGCAACTTTTAATCGCGCTCTTTGCGCAATTTTTTGGAAATTATCACCTGCTAAAAACAAGGTTGATACAGCGAATAATTCACCTCCAAACATCACCAAGAATCCCAACAATGCAAGAGGAATCTTCGCACTCAATGGCGGAAGACTACCGAAGGGTTCGAGAGGATATGAACTGGGATTGTAATAGACCTCTTCGGGGAAAAGTAAGGTTGAGGCCGACAGAAGCATAATTCCTGAGAAGAGCATCAATCGGTTTCTAAATTTGTAACGTATTTCGAGTTGTGATTTTGAAAGGCTTGGTAATCGATCTGAAAAGAGAACAAAGAGAACAATTCCTAAACAGATGATTTCAACACCACCATCCCCCACAAGAATCAGTTTCAAATCATGAGTTCTAAATTCTCCAGGGCCTAAATACTGAGCAACTTCAATGTGAGAAAGGTCTCTTTGAACTACAGCAATACTTCTGTTGAGCAGCATAACCATCAATTGAATTGCCGGTAACCAGCGTAAGGCAGCAAGCCCTTTCGGAGTGAAATCTGAATTTTTTCTCTGAAGAAAACCTTCAATCGCCTCATAGAATATCCAAGCCAGAAGGCTAAACACAAACAGTGGTAAAAACCACGGTAAAGTGTCTCCTAGCATGATTGTGCGAGAGGGCCAAAGCCCTTGAGCATGGCGGAAGCAACATAGAGATGGGCGAAGACCCACGGGTATGTCCGGCGATAAGTGGCAAGAGCAGGACTTGCTACTCGTCGCTCAAGACACGCCTTTGGCCAACCTTGCTCAGAATCTTGGATACGACTTGAAATCATGGATTGGTTCAGCGACCACTTCATTACCTGAAACGCTTCGTGTCACCCGTTCTCGCTTCGATCGAGAATGGACTGAAACCCTTCTTCGAGAACTTGGCGGAAAGCCACTTCCTTGGGGTAAAGAAGCGTGCGCATGGCAAATGCCCTTCGCTCGAGGTAAAGCACCTGACCCGCGAAGTAAGTATGTTCTCAGTTTGCTCCATGACTCGGGCAGAATTACGCGACAAGAAGCCGCGAGTATGCTACCAGTTATCGTACTTGATCCGCAACCGGGGCAGCTCATTTTGGATTTGTGTGCAGCACCCGGTTCAAAGGCAACCCAAATTGCGGAAGCAATCGCTCCAAGCGGCGTTGTTGTTGCCAATGAGCCAATTTCTGGGCGAGTGAACATGCTTGTATCCAATCGCGGGCGTCTTTCGACTGCGAATATGCTCATCAATCAACAAGATGGCCGCCACATTGGTAGAATTCCTCCGCCAGGATACGACGGGGTCGTTGCAGATGTTCCGTGCACTGGCTCTGCAACTTCTCGTAAAAATAGAAATGTGTGGTGGAAATGGTCACCAAAGGAAAGTCGCACCCTGTTTCGCCTGCAAGTTGAAATAACGCAGAGAGGAGCAAGTCTCCTTCGACCAGGTGGCTCATTAGTCTACTCGACATGCAGTTTGGACCCCTGTGAAAACGAAGCCGTTGTTGCCCAATTGTTGAGGAAATTACCGTATCTCGAACTTATTGAAATCGATGAATCCCGATTGCATGGACTAAAACTCCGCCAAGGATTGACGGATTGGGATGCTTTGGATGAAAATGCACAAGCAATACCTCGTGGCGATGAGATTGCTCGTACAACTTTCCTTCAACCCGCTCATTTGAGTCCTGCTGCCCGCCTTCATTGGCGGGCCTCTTTGGAGGAGGATATTGACGAAACAGAGGAACTTCGAATTGAAAAAGAATTATCAAAATGCCGACGTCTCATTCATCACGACAATAATACAGGCGGATTTTTCGTCGCTTTATTTCGTCATCGCACAGAAGCCACTCCCGAAGGAATTGCCAGGTCGTTTATTCGTAAACGTAAATCTTCTGATAACTCGGAATGGACTCCTTTGGTTCTTGATCACCCTCGAACAACTCGCCATACAATTTATGCTGCGAACACCGGCGATATCGACGAGGCTAAAACAAGGTATGGAGTGGCTGCCGAGGACATATCTTGGTGGACGAGGGGCAAGAGGTTGAACATTGCTCCGAAAATGGTCGAAGAGAGGATTTTTAATCAAAAATGCCCGAATAAACGAGGTAATCTCTGGCCAGAAGGGACGTTCCATCCGCTGAAGTTGATACATGTTGGACTGCCTGCTTTTACCAAAAAAAGGGATGCTTGGCGTTCACGGCAAGAGGCTGTGCCGACGCTCCAATCCCTCATCACTGAATCTAAGCAGACAATATCTCCTGTGACTTTAGGTAGAATGCTGCGAGGGTGGGCTCCACTTGTTGAGGAATATAACGCTGAATTTGAACCGCTTCAGTTCGATGGTCCACTTTTGCTTTCCTGCCAATTGCCAAGTGGAGAGCATCTCATCTCTGCATGGGCCGGAGCCCGCCTCACATTGATGCTTGATGAGAAAGCAAGAGACATTTTACGACTCAAATTAGGGATGCCTTTCCAAGCGGATGACGAAGAGGAGTGATCATATGCGGGCTCAAATCTTGGTAACCCTCCTTTTCATCAGCCTTTTTTTCATTCCTTTAGCCGCTCCGGAGGGCGATGAAAGTTTGAATCTCGTAGCTTCTAAACCCCTTCCTCAACAAAGCGACGCTGACATTGTACTTCACGAGCATTTTTTGGCTAAAGACGGCTCACATGCAGGAGAATATTCATCGGAAATGGTACACCTTTCGTGGTGGAAGTGGAGTGATGAGACGAATTCAGACTGGCCGGATGACGATGCGCTCTCTCGTTTGGGCGAGCTCGGTCTTGAAGAGGGTACAAATGCGTTGTACAACGAACAGGTGGGTGATAATCTCTCGCTGGAAGAAGGTCTTCTTCTTGGCAGAGAGTATTCTCGGATTGGGCCAGTATTGTCTCTCGATGGTTCAGTCGAAATCGTCAGTAATGAAAACGAACAATGGTTCCTACGATTCCCAGTAGTCATGACACCTTTTGAGAATCTTAGCGATAACACGGTCTTGTACTTCTTTGTAACCGAAGACAGTGCTACAGATCACCACGGTCGCCAAGCATCTCATCTTGTAAGGGACATGAAACCCGAGATTGGATTTTCAAATCAACAAGGAAATTCAACTGAAACGATTTGGGAAATACCTCCTGAGCATCTTCTTGCGGCAGGTATAGATTTACAATCCGACCCCTATGGTTGGCACATTACTTTGGCTTTCTTTGGAGAGGTTGAGGGAGATGATACGAATCGTTTGCTTGCAATGTATCACACATCTTTACCGACACGTTGGGAAAACAGCAACATCAGTCATTTTGCTCTACCAATTTTCCTTCTCCTTTTTGCAAGCATCCTTGCATCAGGTGCAGTGAGTAGTGCACTTCGACGCGAAAAAGGCATGCCTAAACTCAATGCGGGCTGGGTCCCAGGCGACCTTGTTATCGCTCGTTTTACCTTCCAGTCAGGCGATAAAAGAGTCACACTGAAATCATGCGAGACCGAACCTCCTTGGCAGATTAAAGGTGGATTTAAGAGTAAACGGATCCCTCCACATTCAGAATACATCTTCTCTCTTCGATTCAAAGAAATGCACGAGACAGACTGCCAAATTTCACTGGGTCTTGAGGTTGAAGAACTTGGAAGTTGGACTCAATATCTCAGGCTTTCAACACAACATCTTCCTTCAAACTTGGAAGGGCAAAGTGTTGAAACCTATGAGGACGAGCAGTGAGCGGTGAACATGATGGAGCTTGATGATACCGACCGAAAACTGATTGCTGCGTTGCTTGAAGATGCTCGAATCAGTCAACGCGCTCTATCCCGCAAGCTTGGAATTGCACAAGGAACAGTCCTCAATCGAATTCGTCGAATGGAAGAAGCAGGTATTATCAAGGGATACAGCGTCATCTTAGATCCAGCTCAAATGGGGTGGAGTATGACGATTATGGCTGGATTGCGAATCGTCAAAGGGAGAATGATTGATGTTCAGAAAAAGATTGCAGCAGATCCGCGTGTGTTTGCGGTTTACGATGTAACAGGGGAATGGGATTCGATGGTTTTAGCCAGAGTAAAAAACCGGGAAGATCTCGACAACCTTACGAAAACAGTTTTCACACTTGAAGGAGTATCACGTTCGTTTACACATGTCGTTCTCAATACTGTCAAAGAAGAGAGCATGCCTAAACCCCCTTCAACAGATTAGATTTCATTTTCTAATGGGTCTTCTTGTTCAAGAAATGGCGACAAATCCACTGACAGACTCTTGAGTGATTCAACAACGCGAGTTTCTGGTTTGAGTGCTTTGAGCAGTTGGTTGCGAAGTTCTTGGCATACTTTCACATCAAGGCTTTCAAGGCGCTGCGTAAGCGTTTTTTGTAATCGTCCACCTGTTCTATCCCAATCCATAAGTAGACAAATACTGGGTCCTCCATCCGTAGCACGGGTCCCATATTGCTCGTAGAGGTGTGTGATGAAACGGTCGAGCCCCCATCCACGATTGAGGACTTCTAAAGGCCCGATAAATCCGAGTGTTTCAAGTGCAATCTTGTCTCTCTTTCCTTCGATAACAATGGGCCAATTTCGTTCACGGTTTTTTCTGCGTGCATCACCCAAAGCCATGCCGGCAATAGCAAACCGTTCAGCAGCATTTCCACTCCCGAGCGGCGAGCGATGTTTTTGGTCACGCATTTACTCCTCCTCCAAAAAGGGTTGAAGTAACGTATGGAGCTTGAGAGGGGGGAGGCCCTCAATCCTTACTTTCTTACTCCTCGAAGTCTTTCCTGCAACGATCTTCAATTGGTATTTGGGAATGTTAAGGGTCGTTGATAGAACATGCAAAACCGCGTTATTTGCTTTACCTTTTTGCGCATCAGCGCGAACGGCTACAGAAAGTTTCCCCCGCCAATCATTGACTCCAATGACACCCTGTCTTTTTGCTCCAGGTTGAACTTCAATCTCAAGCATTACCGCCCCGTCCAATGTGGGTTGTATGCAGGAGTGAATGGGCATGATGTGATTCAACCTGTTGATGCTTATCAATCTGCATGTATTTCTTCGGTGGGTTTCGGTCACCTCAGCGCCTACTTGCCCTTACTTATAAGGAGGAAAACAAGAACATATATGCTGTAATATCATAGCAGATTGTCAACATGATTCACCTCATATTCTGCAAGGGTTTAAGGGCGGATATATGGGCCCGTGATTTGAGGATAGTGGATGCCTGCTGAAGACACCGTTTTCAATGTCATTTATGACAAGTACATGTTTTGGGGAATTCTCGTCGGTGTATTCACATTTGGCTGGATGTTTATCGCTATGCTGCGATACCGCGACGGTGTTGAACCTGTCGAAAATATGGAGAAATATCATATTGAAGTAGGCTCTTTTCCTGTCGATAGCCACAACACAAAACTGGAAATCGCGTTCTATGTTTTGCCAACACTCATTGTAGTCTGGTTGACCATGATTGCCCTTGCATCGAATACTGCAGTTTGGACAATTCCATCAGATGAAGATACATTCAATGTCGACGTGGTTGGCAAACAGTGGTTTTGGGAGTTCCATTACCAAGATGATTTAACTTGGGAGGATGATCCCAGAGCGACGCATGTCGAAGTCAATTGGACTGGCGGCGTGCTGATGGTTGACACACACTGTCCAACGGGCTGTGAACGCATGGAGGCGACGAATGTGACCGTTGAAGTTGACGGCGTAGAAACGGATTATGCGGTGGATTTAGCAGCGGAGATGCTCGAGGTATCTGGTATCTATTTCGATAAAGACCTTCACAGCCTCATTACAGTGTATGATGCTGATGACCATTTACTCCACACTTGGGAACATTTACCAAACGGCACAATCCTTTCCACTGCGGGTGGACAACATCTGATTGTTCCGTGTGATGAGAGTGTAACACTGGATCTCCATTCACGCCCTCATGACACTTCAAACCCTGCCTACGTCGGCGTCCAACATTCATTTTGGTTGCCAGAATGGGGCGTAAAGGAAGACTTAGTTCCTGGTTTGGAAGGTGGAACTGTCATGACATTTATGCCTGATGATGACGGCACATTCCCAATCCGTTGTGCAGAATATTGTGGCCTTGACCACGCGAAGATGATTGGTGAAATCGATATCGTCGCTCGAGATGGCGAGACATGTGATGCAGATACTGGTGTAGCGAAAACGGTGAATCACGCTAGCGGGGACTATTCTGGAGATGACCATTGATGCAAAAACGATTTTCTCTCCTTGCTTTGATCCTTTTGATGCTGGTAGCAGCCCCTCAATTTGAGGCTATGCCTTCAGGTATCGGTAGTGCAGCCGATGGTGGCTGCAGTTGTCACGGTGGTGTAGCAGCAGATACACAAGTCATTGTTACCGGCTTACCTGATTCGTTTAATGCCAGTGAAACCTATCCTTTCACAGTCACTGTCCAAAACGATGTGATGGAACTTTACAACGGCGGTGTCGCTGAAGCAGATGGAACAGGTTGGAATGGCCATAAAGGTGGTTTCAGAATACTTTCAACCGGTGGGATGGTTACAACAGTCGACCCAACGTTGAGTCACGAAATGGACGGAGGCCTTACCCACACTACTGAAGGAAATACCGTTCGAACATGGGACTTTGAATGGGTTGCACCAGCTGATGACTCAAAGATTGTCGAATTCAAAATTTACGGAAATGCTGTGAACGGAGGGGCTGGCTCAGGTGGAGATTATTGGAACCAAGTTGAACTTTCTATTCCTGGGTTGAATGCAGGTGATTTGGGACCAACTGCTCGTGCCTTAGTTGTGCTTCTTACGGCGGTAGGTCTCGCTCTTGGAATGGTCCTTCTCGGCGTCATGTGGGTCTTTTACACTCGCTCGCCTGAAACATTTACTATCGCCAACTTTTGGTCCTACCTCAAACCTTGGCTCACGACAACAGACCACAAGCAAGTCGGTATTCTTTATTTCTTGTATGGTTTTATTTTCTTCCTCGTCGGTGGGTTCCTTGCATTGCTGTTCCGGATACAGCTGGCATTACCTGAGAATTCGTTCTTGACTGAAACAGAGTATAACTCGTTCTTCACTCTCCACGGAACCACCATGATTTTCCTTGCTGCAATGCCAATGATTGCTGGTTTCATGAACTACGTCTTGCCGTTGCAGATTGGAGCGAAAGATTTGGCATTCCCTCGAATCAATGCAATGGGACTTTGGCTCCTCGTTTTCTCAAGTCCATTGATTTACACGGGTATTTGGTCTGGCGAAGGTGCGGATATTACTTGGGTTATGTATCCTCCATATTCTTCCTTAACCGAAGGTAGCCTTGGTGCTGAAATGGCCCAATATGGTTCAAACCCTGGTACAACCGCTTTCCTTTCTGGAATGATGATGCTGGGTGCTTCTTCGACGCTCGGTGGTGTCAATTTCATTACCACGGTTTTCACCATGCGTGCTCCGGGTGTCGGTTGGATGAAGATGCCTCTGTTTTCATGGTCCGTTTTCGTTAGCGTGTTTATGCTTTACATGTCACTACCTGCATTCATCATCGGAGTTGCATTCCTCATGTTCGACCACACGATCGGTACAGTTTTCTTTACCTCAGGAGGCGACAGTTTGTTGTTCCAGCACTTGTTCTGGTTCTTCGGACATCCGGAAGTATATGTGGTCATTGTACCTGCATTCGGAATCGTTTCTGAAGTGCTTGCTACAAGTGCTCGTCGCTCGATCTTTGGTTACAAATCAATGGTCTTTGCTATGGCGGGTATCGGAGTTGTCGGTTTCGTCGTTTGGGGCCACCACATGCTAACATCGGGTATGGATCCATTTTGGCGTGCCGCATTCATGATCACTACTATGGCGGTGGCGATCCCTACGGGTGCGAAAATTTTCAATTGGCTCGCAACGCTTTGGGGTGGTAGCCTCGTCATGCGAACACATACGCTTTGGTCACTCGGCTTCCTCATTACCTTCACGCTTGGAGGTATTTCGGGAATGTTCTTCCCAGTGGCGGGCATGGACATGCACTTCCACGATTCATACTTCGTTGTTGCACACTTCCACTACGTATTCATCGGCGGAACTGTCTTTGCTCTGTTCTCCGGACTCTACTATTGGTATCCTAAAGCGACTGGAAAGAAACTTGATGAAACACTCGGTATGTGGCATTTCCTTATTGGATTCTCGGCTTACAACGCAACTTTCTGGCCAATGCACGCGCTTGGAATTATGGGTATGCCTCGAAGAACACATAGCTATACTGTAGAAAGTGGCTTTGCGGAATACAATGCTGTTGTCAGTATCTTCTCGTTTATCTTTGGACTAAGCCAGCTTATTTTGGTGTGGAATATTATCAAATCAAACCGACACGGTGAACCGGCAGGTAAAGATCCGTGGGGTGGCTGGTCTTTGGAATGGGCGACAACCTCTCCTCCTCCGACACCATCATTCCATGACATCCCAACTCAAGGCGACATGAACATCCTCTATGGGCACCATGAACATTCGAAACCATCCATGAGTGAAACACTGTGGAATGCTACACCTAAGGAGGCGGAAGAATGAGTGGTGGACACGGAGCGCACGTTGACAACGCAATATGGATGCGCGCAGTAGTTATGGGAGGTATTTTGCTTACCATCGGCGTACTCGTGTTCGCCTCATTAGGCGTCTTCATGGCGAATGAAAAACACCATGCTTGGGAAGATCTTGAGTATGAATATCATGAATTGGAAGTTCAATTTGCCTCGGATTCTTCAGAGGAAGGAGCAAATATTTCAGAACACGAAAAAGATGAACTCTACCACCTTCATCATGAAGAAATTGCAGCTCATCTCTCGTATTTGACATATAGAGTTGCAGGTGTTACCACTCTTTTGATGTCAATTGCCTATGCAGCATTTATTGGGCTTGGTGGATTTTTGAACGCCAGTAAACCGAGTGCGGAACACGATGATGGGCATGGAGATGGACACGACGAGCATCACGGTTCGTCATCACCGATTATCTTCTCTTTCGGTATCATGCTGTTCTTGGCGGGATTCCCTGATTTTGCTCTTGCCTGTAAAGCGTTGCTAAACGCTGATGTTACAGCAGATTTGGGCATGCTGAGCCTTAGCATGATTGGTTTGTTGACCGTTGTTATTGCAATTGCAAACTGGTGGTTTGAAGATCTACCTTTCATCGGTCATGGTGAACAGATTGCGACTTCTTATCCGTTTGAAGGAGAACATATCCGTAAAGCAGGATTGTGGGTTTTCATCATGTCTGAAATTATGGTTTTCGCCACCTTCTTTTCCTCATACCTGCGTATGCGAACAGAATGGTGTACAAAGTGGGCATTTGACAACGGCTTACAAAACGGAACACCTATCGAAGGCTGTGTAAGTCAAAGTCAAATTGACATGTTTAATGCTGGTATTGATTACGAACTCATTCCTAAGGACTTAGCCATGACTGCATCCGACTATCTACGTCCTGGTGGTGCTGCAGGTACGGGAGACTTCTGGACGATGCTGCCTGGAGCAGTGAACACCTTCGCTTTGATTGTCTCTTCCTATACCATCGTATTGGCACTCAAGACTGCGAAGAACGCAAAGTGGGAACGCTCTTCGGGAATCATGGGCAAACTCATGCCAACTCGAAAGGCAGAGGTTCGTAACTATCTCATTGCAACCCTCGCCCTCGGTTCGCTGTTCATCGTTCTCAAACTCGTTGAGTGGAGCCATCTGGTCGCAGAAGGATTCGATATCGGAACCACTCAAGGTTCCATCTTTTACATCGCTACTGGAGCACACGGACTGCACGTTTTCGTTGGCCTACTTGTCATGCTGTATCTCGTCTTTAAGTCCGATACCGTTGGCTTTGACGAGGAAAATGCACAGGGTATCGAATACTTTGGACTTTATTGGCACTTTGTTGACTTAGCTTGGGTTGTAATTTTCCCAGCATTCTATCTGTATTGAGGTGATAACATGGGCGAACACAAACTAATCATGGGCAAGGACATCTATTTTTGGAACTTCATCGTTTTGATGTTCTTTACTTTGTTTGAAGTTGGTGCGGTTTTCTTTGAAGAATATCCAGGAACCGATATCCCAGTTTCAAAATCCGTGGTTTGGGCGATCCTTATCGGCGTTGGAATCATCAAGGGTTACGGAATTGCGGCGTACTTTATGCACTTGAAAGACGACCCGCGTATCTATACTCGAACAGCACTTTTCCCTGTTCTTTTTGTTATCCTCATGTTGTGGGGTATTGGTCTATCAAACCCCGCAGGTGTTACTGAACTTCCAAGCTGGTGCACACCGAATTGGGATTATGCTGAAACCCGTTAACCGTTGAATCGCGTCGGCAAAGCATTGATGTAGGCTCGGCATTGAGGTTTTTGCATGGACAGAAAGCCGGTTATAGCCATAGTGATGGCTTTGTTCCTTTTGCTCGCATCGATTCCATCGGTTTCGGGATACACGGGCCATCAACTCTCTCGCACAGAGGTTCTTGATTTCACACTCACCGACCAGAACAATGAAAACTTCACCTTTTCTCAAAGTCTCTCTGATGTTCATGTTGTAGCTTTCATCTTCACCGAATGCATCGATGTATGCCCCGTTATTACTCAATCGCTTAAGTTGGTTCAGGAGGGCCTCTCAGATTCTGATGCGCAAGAAGTCGAGTTCCTTTCAATCTCTGTTGACCCTCGGCGTGATACCCCAGAACGCCTATCGACATTCACTCAACTTCACGGGGTTGATTGGCCACACCTCACCGGTGAAGCAGAAGTTCTTTCTGATGTGTACAATTCCTTCGGCATCATCGTTCAGGAAGACGTCATAGAAGCGCATATTGCGAACTCAGACCCGACAGTTACCTATGTTGATACGAATGGAAATGCAACTGAATTGATGTTTGAACCAACCGGTTGGACCACTACAGAAACGATAGCAGAAGAGGCGAACTGGAGTATCAATTCCTCATACGAACTCAACAGTCATGTCATTACTGGAATCAACGGAATTGAATCTCCTTCTGACTCGTCATGGTACTGGTCTTTGAATACATACAATGAATCTTCATCGGCTTGGGAAGAATCACTTGTCGGTATCGATGAAGTCGATGCTCTGGAAAATCCAAATATTGTTTGGGCTGCATCGAATGCGAATTTGTCAACACTTCCAATGCCTTCATTGAATGATTCCAACCCTTCTGTTGACATTCTCTATCCGGATAATTCATCCGAATCTCACACACTTCAATCTGAATTTTCGGCTTACCACTTGACCAAAGGAGCATTTGCAGGTGCTGATATGAATGCATCCTTTTCTACCGACCCCACATATGGGCATTTCTTAGACGCACTTGATGACGTTCACAATCCAAGCAACTGGTCCTGGCATTGGTCGCTTTACAGTTGGAATATGTCTGGTGATGGTTGGGAATACTCTACGGTAGGCGTCGATGACCTTGTTGATCCCGGCTATATCGCTTGGGCTCCAAATACAACGGATGTCTCAAAAATTCCTATGCCAGAATCATTACAGCCAAACAACGATCCAGATACTGAAGCGTGCAATGGATACGGATGGGAAATGGGTTCGGGGGCTGGAAAGCACTGCATGTGCGATGAGGGCTATGAGTGGGCTGAAGGCGATCGCCTCTCCTGTGTAAGCACTGGTGAAGTTGAGGTTGAATTTTCGATTGGTCATTCAACAATCACCTACATCATGGACGGTATGACGCCCAAAATTGCTTGGACTGGGGACTCTTGGGACGCCGACGATTTTCGTGCAGACGTTGAACAATTACTCTCTTCACAATCATCGTCAAGTGATTCTAATACAATTCCAGGTATGACATTCGTCGTTGCTGTAACTGGATTGACATTTGCTGCTCTGGTCGTTCATATTCATTCAGATGATGAAGAGGAAGAAGCGTAAGCCTCATATTGAATTGGCATCCGCCTGTAGTTACGAAAACGGGGTTTACTATCCCAAACTGTTGCAGAGGTCGCATAGCCCGGTATTGCGGTGGACTTGAAATCCACTGTCCCTAGGACTCGGGGGTTCGAATCCCTCTCTCTGCGCCTTCTTCTTTTGCAGTATATTCCTACAGAATAGATGGAAGAGTTCTCAAACTAAAGCACCCCTCGGTCAATCATGCGCCGAGGTCTGTTCGCCGTCTTGCTCGTTTTCAGCATGGCTCTTGCAGGATGTCTCGGGCCATCAACCGCATCATGGGGGAGCGGTAGCGGTGAATTACACGTCGATTTTTCACAAGAATCGACCACAATAAAAAGTGGCTTAGGTTCTGAAACCTTGGAGATGTCAAACATTGAAGGTGTGGGGTGCTCCTCTGAAACCGGTATACTTAGCGCTAATAATTCAGGAACAGTCTCCTTTTCGGGTTACTTAGCGGCCAGTCACTTTTACTCCTCTCACTCCTCTGTTGGAGGGGCGAACGGTATTGATTACGCAGTCGCTACAAGCGTCGCAATAGAACAAATGACTGTTCAATCCGCGAATAGTATCGTTGAAGGCGATGGTTCAAGAATCGACGTCAAGAATTGGGACATGCCTCTCAGTCCTGAAACCGGCGCAGGTTCCGTTGACCTTGATGAAGTCGACAGAGACTCAGATACACGATGGTATATCCTCGGTTTGATCCCCACGACAGAAAACATTCACAACGGATTGACTGCACTGGATGAGTGGCATCAATCGGTCACCATACACGGTTACCTTATGCAAACGAACGAGAGTGGAAACTCACCCGGATATTATAACTACCAAACCGCAAAAGAAGATTGCAGTCTTGATATCGGGATGCAGAACAGAGAGAGCGTTTACGTTTTCGTAACCAGTATTGAGTTGGACGGTGCCACCATCAGTTCGAATGGGGAATCAAATGATGAATGGGTCTACGGCGACGTACCTCTTTTCGGAAGGGCAGGTTACATCCTCTTTTTCTTAGCATTTGGAATTGGAGGAGGCGTTGGAGCATTTATCTTATCGAAAATGTTTGTCATGCAAGGAGCAAAATCAACCATGAAGACACTTCTTGGAAAAGCCGGCATGGAATCGATTAAACAAGTGAAGAAAGATGCAAAATTGGCGAAAGAATCAGGTTTAGTGTCTCCATCTCAGCGAAAAGCAGATGCAAGAAAGCAAGCATCGAAGCAGAAGACCGAGGATGCGAAGAAGTCCTATGATGAACCTGAACTTGCAGGATTTGACCTCGATAGCGTACTTTCTTCCAGTCCAAGCATGGGTTCAACTTCTGAATTTGGAGGAGGCAGCGGCTCTTCAGTTGTTGAGACAATTGAATCTCAAGAGATGGAACGTGAAATTTCCGAGCAATCCTCAGTAGTTCCGTCATCTTCAATGCAATCACCGTTTCCCCCTCGCCAATCCTCATCCAGCGTCACGTCAACGCAACCAGCTCGCCAACAAAGAGAGCATTACACTTCTTCGGCTCCGGTAAAGAAATCAGCAGGTCCTCCGAAAAAGAAAACAGTTCGCAAGCGTAAAGCAGCACCTCCCCAAAGAGAACCTGCAGTTGAGGAGCCGAAGCAACCAGTTCGAGACCAGTTCGATGAGCCTGAAGAGGAATTCTCAGACTTTTCATTCTGAGGGCGGCACGCATATTTGCACCGCACCCGGCAAAACTTCCATACTCAGCGGTGTTGAACCGATGTTTTCCCCATCGACATTGATAGCAGCTGGAGCCGGTGTAGTAATGGACAAGGTCTTGAACCTGTGGTAATCAACACGGGGGTGGAATACGTGCCGGCCTTCTTTTTTGAGCATTCCAAAGGCTTTGAGTACATCTCGTCGCGTCATTTTTTTCAGAATGCCAATGTCCATCATCCCATCATCGAGCGAGGCGCCAGGAGCCAGAGGTAGCATCGAACCTCCAGTTTGACTGTTCTGAATCAAAAAGAGGGTATAATCATCCTCCATTTGTATATCGTCTATTGTCAGTGTAGCTTGACGTCGGTTGTTAGCCATGATGGCCATAAGAATGCCAACATCGTATCTCATTGGACCCATCCATCGCATTTTTTCAGCTTTTATCGTAGAATCAACGCCCAAACCCCATGTAACGAGATTGTGACTGTATCGAACAGTTTGTCCGTTTTCAGAACCAGGTAGTCCGCTGACCATTTCCACCTTTGCCAAATCAAGATTTTGGCGGGCCCCACGGATGATGCACTGAACTGCTTGCTCAGTAGAATTTAATCGAAGATCATGCGCCATTGAATTGCCAGTACCCGCTGGTATGAGAGCAAACACCCCTCCTCCGTTTGGATGAGCCTTCATTCGTCCGGTTATTACTTCGGACAGACTCCCATCTCCACCCACAACCGCGAAGATATCATCTGCAGAAGCGTCGATCCCTTGAGCAATCTCAATGAGGTGGCCGCTGTAATCTGAAAAATAGATGTCAACGTTTTTTCCTTCTTTTTCAAGTTGAAGTTTGACTTGCTCTCCAATGTCCTTTCCTTTTTTCTTACCAGAGAACGGATTTACCAACAGGTGAATGTGAGTGTTTGCTTTTGCTTTTACGGATTTTTGCGTAAACACTTCTGCAAAGAGGGGTTTGTGTGCCCCCTTTTTTTGCTTTGTTGACAAATCAGGTTCAAAGCGAAGAGCAACGGCCCCCTGCCCTTTCGCATCGGTTGACATGAATCGATGAGGTCGCTGTTTGGTTTCAAACCTTCTCTCGGAGGTTGCAAAGAGGGGTAATTTACTATGGGTTGAAAACAATTCATAATGCATAAAAACGGATTTAGCAAACTATACACCCCGCAGTTCGCATTTTATCGGTGGCGGGTGGGATGAAATGCAAGAGGTCTTGAACCCGACCGATGTGGACGAGATATGGCGAGTCCGTGGACTGCAGACGAAAAGGGGTTCATGTCACGTGCTCTTGAAGTTGCAGAACGCGGGCGCGGAAAGGTAAGTCCTAACCCGCTGGTAGGTTGTGTCTTAGTCAAAGATGGCGAGATTATTGCTGAAGGGTGGCATGATCACTTGGGAGGATTACATGCAGAACAAATGGCGATCCATGATGCAGAATCCAACGGGCATTCTTCCAATGGTGCAGTTGCCTATGTGACGCTTGAGCCTTGCAATCATTTCGGAAGGACCCCACCATGCACTGAGGCTCTGATGTGGGCGGGCGTTAGAGAAGTGGTCGTCGCACACTTAGATCCAAATCCGACGGTTCGAGGGAAAGGGATTCAAGTTCTTCAAGACGCAGGAATCGATGTACGCCAAGGGCTATTCGAAGACGAGGCCGCACTACAAATGCATCCCTTTTTGCATTGGTGCCAACATCGCCGACCCCTAGTCACGGTCAAAATGGCTGTTGACGTAAACGGCTCTGTTGATGACAGAAGTCAGAACGCACAGCGTTTTACTTCAGAGGCTTGCCTTAACCAGGTCCATGCACTACGCAAAGAATGCGATGCGATACTCGTTGGTGTTGAAACGGTCATACGCGACAATCCACAGTTGACGGTTCGTCGTGTTGCAGCTGAACGCCAACCACTCCGCATCATCATTGACCCCAACCAACGTACTCCCAAAGATGCTCTTCTTTTGACCGATGAATATGAAACGCTTGTGATGGGCAAAGATTTCTCATCTTTGTCTGCGTTGCTCAATCTCTTGGGGGACAAGGAAATCCAACGTTTGATGGTTGAAGGGGGTCCTACAACTGTAGCCAGTTTCCTTGACCAGGGCTTTGTTGATGAGTTCTATCTCATCCAAAGTAAAGTTACACATCAGCAACCGATAGCATCCAACATCGATGCTGAGCGTTTAACCTCTGCCGGTCTTTCACTCACCGCTACTGAATCTTGGGGTGAAGAAACGGTGTATCTGTGGACGCGCTCCTCTGTTAAGGTGTAATTTCAACCCAAGGTGATGAATCGCACGTATTGTCGAAATAGTACACAACGTCTTGTGCTCCTGCTGAAAATTTCATTTCTTCACAACCACCATCGCAAAATCCTGAAGGGCTTTGAAAATACAGTCGAGTTGACCAGTATGAGCCATCATAAGCATCACCATTCACTTCCCAAGTCGTACTTCCGAATCCAATTGCTTGTTGCGTACCATCGCTCAATTGAATGGTTAAACCGGCTGCAATCTCCTTGTTTGCCTCGTGCTGTTCTGATTCTTCAAGCCAACCACCCCCACCAGACAAGAGTCGGACAGTGACGTTGAGGGAGTTGTCAGCGTCGATGGAAGACGATTCAAAGACATAATCGTAACCACCATACATTTCGTCATAGCCATCTCCGCATAAAGAGGAGGAAAACGGAGATGTACATCCTGCCATCGGGATGAGAAAAGTCAACAAGCAGACGACAAAGCCTCGAGATAGCATATTCTTTGCTTACCATACCCACAGTTAGTCTTTTCTCAATAATGTGGCAAACTCAACATTCTATCGTCACACCATCGATAACCGAACCACCTTTGAAAACAGATATGTTCTCCTTGGTGTATGGCCGAGCGGTTGCATGTTCTTTCACGCTCTCCGTTTGAGATACATCACATCCTCAATGGCTTGGAAAAAACTCCTGAGGTTAATGTTGAATTGGATTTATTTTTACCAGAGGGCGATGGGCCTTTTGCATGCGTCATCGCCCTTCACGGAAGCATTGGTTGGGCTCCCCACCACCAAGACCACATCGAAGAGTGGATAAGTGCTGGACTTGCGGTATGTAAGGTCAATTCATTCATATCAAGATCGATTGATTCTACGGTTGACGACCAGCTTTCTGTTACGCACGCTATGATGCTCGTCGATGCCTTTAGGGCTCGCGCCCTGTTACAACAAGACCCGCGTATTGAGAAGATTGGAATCTCTGGATGGAGCCTTGGAGGAACGGTAGCATTGTATTCAGCATGGTCACCGATTATCGATACGCTCGGCACTCCGTTTGATGCGCATTTACCCTTCTATCCCGCAGCTCATTTACGCCCCGAGATCCAAAAATGGTCGCACTCCCCAATCCTCATTCTTCATGGAGATTCCGATGATTGGACTCCTCTTCATTTCGTTGAAAGTTTACTGCCTCAATTGCCAAATGCCGTCTTACATACTTATTTCGATGCGCATCATTCATTTGACAGTGAGAAAGACCTCACGTACCTTCCAAAGGCAGTTCATTTGAAGAAACGCACAGCTCGAATAGACAAGAATGGACACATGTCAGGTGAATTGTTCCTTGGCATCCGCTTTCCATTGAACGAGAGATGGCAGAGGCGGTGGATTATCCGAATTCTACGTAATCGGGGCGCTCACATGGAAGGTAAACCGAGTGCGCGTTCTGATTCGCTTGTACGAGGTAGAGATTTTTTTATGGAACACTTGTCTTAACCAACGGCTCGTTCTGTTCAAAGTCTGCTCCGAATGAATACCAATGCCATCATGGCCATATTGACTCCCAAAATTAGTTCGGGGAGGAGAGAGAGGTTTTCAGAAACAGCAAGTGCGAAAATGATGAGCGATTGCATTCCGAATCCTAAGGTTGAGGAAACGGTTAATTCAAACCTCAAATCTTCAGAACCATCGCCGGTTAATCCGGCAATTATTCGGTCCTGCCAACTAAAGAATACGAGGTAGAGTGAATGGAAAAAGTTGACAGTTCTCTGTTTTTCCCACGGGAAGGCAGTTGGTCGTTCGCGTTCATCAATTCGACTTGTAGCATCTCCTGTCCCCAGTGTTCGCATCAGTATCGAATAGTGATTGAACAGTGAATACTGGAATAACGTTGCTAAAATGAGGACGAAAGTCAGCCAAAGTTCCCAAGCAAAAAGGGTTCCAAAAGCCCACATCACGGCAACTAAACCAATCGTATCTGCAACGGTATCCCAATACCTTCCAACATGAGAAGGCCTTTCTCTCATGCGTGCGAGTTCACCATCAACAGCGTCAATCACGCCTTTGACGATAAGCAAGAAGCATGCAAGGATGGTTTGTTCTTGTAAAATCAGCCATGCACAAGAGATGGTGAGGAGTAAATGGAAATTCGTTACTTGCATTACTGATATGGGTTTTTCTTTGAGAAATTGAGCAATTTTCCGAGCGATGGGACGCCCCCATTCGGAGAGATCAATGACATTTTTGTCGCCGTATTTCTTGAATCCCACTTATACGCCCATGCAACCGTAGCGTTTCTTATTGATAGCGTTCTGCTTTTTAGCAGTCAATTACCTCTACGTTTCTATCTTCGAGTTCAATTATCAATATGCTTCAAGCGGTTGATGGCCTTTTTCCTGTTTTCAGGAATTTTCGTATCCAATCTCTGTTGCGGTTGAATCGTCACAAGCCCATCATCTTCGTCCAATTCAAGCATTGCAAGGAAATTTTCTTTCAGTGCTTTCAATTGAGACTCCCCGAAAACAACGTAGACCTTATCGGCTTCTCCAAACACGTCTATGGACCATTCAAGTCCAAAGCAAGGAGCACCATTTCGGACTAAAATCAAACAATCCCTCATCTCAATTTTGTGCCGGCTTCGAAGTTTTAAATTGTTGAAACTATTGTATTCAATGGTGTATGTTTCGGTCTTCTCTAAATCAGCATGCAACTGTATAAGATTCTTTTTTGAGCCAGTCTCGTCTTCTTGTAAATTGTATTCAGGCCAGTCAGGGTGATTTACTCCAAATATTCGTGTAATTGTCAAACCTCGTTCAATAAGATCTAAATTGAAGTTAAAAAATTTCTGACCTGTTTGAGGGCGGAGCCACCAAAGTCGTGTATTTGTGAAAGCAGTAGCATAGATTTTGTCTCCTGGTTGGGCAAATTCCGTAATCAATTGGTAGGTATCCTTCGATTCATC
>CEQX01014050.1_pt1 | contig 24353 bp, 18 predicted proteins | sample 356261 | NCBI WGS metagenome assembly CEQX01 (sample SAMEA2621076, study PRJEB7988) | marine metagenome | isolation source: saline water (ENVO:00002010), including | reverse complement strand
GCAAGAAGAGATGGAATTGGGTCTCTAATTCTCAACTCCTACGAGGCTATCGGGAAACTGCCCGACCATTACTTCCAAGCTGTTGGAGGAGGGCCTGGGCCAATTGGAGTGTATGAAATGATGAAAAGATTGGTCGATTCGGGAGATTGCAATGACAATGTAGCGAAACTTCACCTTTCACAAAATCCAGAACATTGTCCCATACACAACGCATGGCAAAGGAAATCAAGAGAATTACAGGAAAAGGATTTTCCAGATGGTGATGCTGATGTCTATTCCGATTACCTACTTAGCGAAACTCCTGCATATTCGGTAGCCGGCGGCGTCTATGATGTACTACAGGCAACTGATGGAGAAACCTACATCGTTGAAAAGGACAATGCAATTGCTGCTGGTAAGATTTTTGAGGAGACTGAAGGTATTGATGTCCTTTCACCAGCAAAGGTGGCATTGGCTTCAATCATTGATGCCAAGGAAAATGGAAAAATTGAGGCTGATGATTGCATATTACTGAATGTCAGTGGTGGCGGAGTGCAGCGGTTAAAGGGTGAAAGGGATACAAAAACCCTAGTTCCTTGGATCATTGATGTCAAAGAAGTGTTAGTTAGCAGAATATTACAATCGCTAGACTGATTTTCTAAAACGGTCGCCCTTAGAACCTAATACGCACTGGCACAAACATGCGCCGGCCAAAACTAGCACGAGATACCGTGTGGCTGGCATCCTCAGATGGTCTTGCTATTATCTTCGGTTTGATTGGTCAAGTCATACTGGCTAAAGCACTACTGCAATCCGATTATGGCCTACTTGTCGTAATATTGGATGCATTTGCAACAATGTACATTCTGATCGATGCCGGGCTCCCCACTATCATTGCTCGAGATGTCCCTCGAACTCCAGGGGCAAGTCGTAGGGCGGTGAGGCGGGTGCTAAAGTTGCAAACGCTAATCGCTATTCCTTTTTTGCTCGGCAGCGTCATTGTTTCAACCTCAATCTGGGATGATGCTCCTTTGGGGTTGTTGATGGCTTGTGCTGCGGTTGCTTTTGGTCACATTATGTCCTATCCTCACAAGGCTATGTTGAGAGCTCTGGGCGAGGCTAGAATTGAGTCGATTCTCAAATTAATTGAGAGAATAATCACTACTGGTTTTTACTATATTTTCTTCGTAAATGATTACGATTCTCCAACGATTTATGCGTGTGGATTTTCAATTGGAGTTTTTATTTCTCTAATTGGAACTTTGTGGATGGGAGAGAGGTTTGCCAGAGATGGAAGTGACGATTTACCAGATGATTGGAAATCAAGTAAAAACCTGCTAATTTCAGCCCTACCATTTGCTGTAACTTTAGGCATCTTACCATATGTTACTAAGCTAGAAAAATTCCTTCTAGCAGGATTATCTTCCTATGACGATGTTAGTTTGTATCATGTTGCGCAATTAGCATGGATTGCTGGACTTATGCTACCTCAGGCGATGCGCGCTGCTTTGTTGCCTTACCTAGGAGAAGCAAGAGATGAGCCAGAGAAATTTTCTGCAAGGATGCTTGCAGCCCATCACTGGACAATCGCAATCTTGCCTGTTGGCCTGATTGCAGGACATCTGATAGTTTCTCTATCAGTCCCCAAGTTCTTTGATTCAAATTATGCTGATGCTGTACAAGTTTTCGATGTACTGCTAGCAGGCTGGGCAATGACTCTGCTAGCAATCCCTTGGTATGTAGCCCTGCAAGCAGGTCATAATCCATGGAGGTTTACTTCATTGATCCTGCTTGTCGTGATTGCTGCGGGAGTTTCTGGTTGGCTGTTGATTCCGGAATATGGAGTAATGGGGGCTGCATGGGCCAGCGTAATTGGTTGTTCGATTATGCTCTCGTCCTCTAAACTCCTATGCGGAGATGAAGATAGGCTAAGTGACGGGCTTGCACTGTTCTGCGTAGCAATATGCTACTTGTTATCGATAGGAAGCCCTCTTGCCCTAATCGGCTTACTTACAGTGATTCCAGCAAAGCACTCCATTGATTTCTTACGTTCTCAAACTGGCTATTTGCAGGAAGAGTAATTCTTCTAAGTAATACAAATGCCTACTGGATAATAACCTATAGGTTATCTTCGAAAGCCTTGCCTTCGAGAAAGCTACGTAGTTACGATTTCAGCGCATTATTTCGGCTGCCTTTCTTACCATGTATGGAACGTATCCCATGATGAAGAAGAAATAACCGATTGCACCGAGTATTGAAAGTGCTGGTATCTCATATCCGATTCCAACTCCAATCATTACTGCAAGGACAGCGGTAACGACAACGGACTCGATGAATCCTGCGATCGATGTTTTCCAAGAGTCGATATAGCTGAAACTCACATTATCGGTTCTTCCATCTTTCAACGCTTTGCCTACCGGATAGATAATCATCTGACCATAAGCAATAATCGTGACTAGAGTAGCCACTACGAGAATTATCATTCCAGTAGTTGCAGAATCAGATTGAAGTGCCATATCGAATGCTAAGTACCACACAATTGCAAGCAAAATCATCGATACAAACCAACCCGCTAGAGCAATAAATCCATACTTGAATACACTTAGTGCTGCAGCCATGTTGATAGCTGCTTTAGGTTGAGTTGTTGATACCATGATTTGGGCAGGGGCAACTATTCCTGGTGTAGGAATAACTGCCGGAGTTGCGGCATCCATAGGTGCCATGTCCATTGCTGGTGCTTCTGTTTCCATAGGTGCCATGTCCATTGCTGGTGCTTCTGCTTCAACAGGTACCCATTCAGTGCCGTTCCACATAAAATTGCCATCTTCGCTTAATTGCATGGGTATCGGTAATAGGCATGGCGTATAAAATAACCGAATTAAATCTAGAATGTTACATTTGTTGCCAATTACAATAATTCTAACAAAGAGCTCCAGTGGTTTCTTACGTTCTCAAACTGACTATTTGCAGGAAGAGTGACTTCTTGTCCATCTTCCAACCTGCTTTCTATCGCGTCCGCTAGTTGAGTAACTTCTGGCTGGCACACATCCATCCATTGAGACATGTCACCAACATCGACTGCGACCACAGGGCAGCCACAAGCGATTGATTCCTTGGCAACCAATGGGCCTGATTCACGAGTTGAAGTGATCAGGCAAACATCTGCTGCTAACATTCTATCCCATACCATAGCCCGTGGTTGCTTCTTCAGAGTTGTTATTCCCACCTTCCAACCTCGTGTTTCTAGCTCTTCACCGACCCTAAGGGCCAGAAGATGATTCTTTTCTGGACGGCGGGGATCTGCTGGAAACAGGATATCGATTTTCGATTTTCGAAATAGCCCATTGAATTTCTTCATCGGCTTCAACCATTCGTCATCAACATTGACGTGGCAAGGAATGGTGATTGAATCAAATCTTGAAAGTGAGTCTGAAACGACAACCAAACGGTCCGCTGAGCGAGCAAGAGATTCTATTCGCTTACCGCGATGGTCGTTTAGTGCCACATCAAAATCGTGCCCGTGAACGACTGCGATCCATGGAACTCCGTGCTTTTTAGCGATTGATTTAGCCGCATTTGCTGCCGGCCAAATGGTGTGACAAATGACAACATCAGGTTTCCAATTAATTTTGATTCTAGAGGAGCTTGTGGCTGTCACAACCGGGAAATCCGGAACTTCCCAATGTCGTTTTACCGTTACTTCAAAGTCACCGTGAGTATATGATTTAGGTGCTTTAGCAACACCTTCCATAGTCGACCTTCTTGCTTCATTCATCCTTAGCATTCTAGGTAAAACGTTGAGGATATTTACTTCGTGTCCAAGCGATTTTAGCAATTCAGCATGGTCGCTAACAAAAGTACCACGCGCCACATTTCCCGGTAGTGGGAAAAGCCGGGTAACCAGCAATATACGCATCGAGATCACTCTAGTGCTTGACGGATTACTGCAAGATTGTCGGCTACGCTAGCCTTGTCATTGAAAATACCCGACCCTACCACGCAATTCGAGACGCCCCAGTCACGCAGCATTGCGATATTGTGAGCTTTTACTCCGCCATCAACTTGTATTTGCACAGGCCTGCCACCAGCAGCAACTTGAGTATCAATCGCCTCTTTCAATCTTCGAATTTTTGATTCGACAGTTGGAATGAACGATTGTCCGCCAAAACCTGGATTGACACTCATGACGAGTACTAAATCGATTTCAGATAGGACTTCTAATGCTGCATCAACAGGAGTGCCTGGATTCAAAACGACACCAGCAGTAGCTCCCGCTTCTCTAATTGCAGTAACGCATCTGTGTAGATGCTTAACCGCCTCAGCATGGACAGAAAGATGGTTACAACCCGCATCGATGTATTGCTGGAATGATTCTTCGGCGTTCTCAACCATCAAATGAGCATCAAAAATTGGTCCATCTCCCAGCACTTTGCGCAGCTTTGCAATTACAGGAGGCCCGAAGGTAAGATTTGGTACGAAATTACCATCCATCACATCGAGGTGAAGTCTGTCTAAGCCTGCATCAATAGCCTCGCTGCAAGCGTTTCCTAAGTCTGCAAGATCCGCTGTCAGTACCGATGGTGCGATAATCATCGTTACTCTCCCATTATCTCCGAGAAGGAGGCAAGTCATGAGTATTGGGGTGTACAAACCCTCATAGGAGGGTCCACAATCCGCAACTTAGGTGAGAGCATGGGTGAAGTCATATCCGTAGGCGATGCTGAATTTGATGATGCAATAAATGGAAATGAGTGGGTCCTTGTGGACTTCTGGGCGCCATGGTGCGGTCCATGTAAAGCACTGGGGCCTATTTTGGAACAAGTAGCGGCAGAAATGCCAGTTACTATCGCCAAAGTGAATACCGATTCAGATTCTATGAACGCTGCACGCTTAGGAGTTCGTGGCATTCCAGCATTATTCCTTTTCCACAACGGCAAGATGGTCGCAAACCAAGCCGGCATGGTTCCTAAGCCAGCACTAACAAATTGGCTGAACCAGCAAATGTCTGCTAGTGACTTCTGATTACTTCAGACTATCTTTGCGCTTCTTTGAGGCACTTCCTACCTCTCGTAGGAATCTCTCTCTTAGTGCTTCATGCAACCACATGCCTTCTTCTAGTTCCAAAAGAAGTCCGTATGTGAGTAATCTTTCTGGGGGATTGCCTTCCCAATTAACTGCTGAAGATAGCTTGCTCCATGGCACCGGAGACTCTGCTACAGCAAGTGTTGCTAACAATTCATGCTCTTCTTCCGGCATGTGATCAATAATCTCTTCATCAAGGAACTTCAACCAATCTCCATGAGTTGCTTGGCCATATATTTCTAGAAGTTCCAAGGCCAGAGGGTGGCCTCCAGTTAATCTAAGCACATCTTCTGGCTTTGGAGGGTTGCCGTCCATGTTTTCCACCCAATCACTAATCTCATCAATAGATAGTCCCTGAAGTGGCAACTCTTCCACTAATTCTCTAGTGTGCACGTCTCTTCTATCGTACACATTCAATGTAGTCCTAGAGACAAATATTAATCGCAGTGGCGCTTTCTTTGAAATATCCAATAACGCCCCTAACAAATCCTTAGCTTCTTGTGAAACATGATGAACATCGTCCAGTACAATTAGCCAATACGGAGGCGGGCCCCCTGACTCACCAACGAATCTTTCGCGTATGGCTTGTGCATCGGTAAGGTATGCCAGGAGTCTGCGACGCCAAGCATCGACATCGAATTCTGCCCCTGGAGTCAAAGGAAGTGTTTCCATTAATTGGTACGGGTCGTGTTTATCATCAACACCAAATCTGTGCAGCAAGGATACTGCTAACCCTACGGCTTTGTCCCAGGGCTGACAAGGATACCAACATACTGACAAGTGAGGAACTTCAATCATATGTTCTCCTAGCCAATTAGCCACCAAAGTTGACTTGCCAATTCCTGCAATTCCATGAATTACCATACAAGGCGACCCTTTGTCAAACCAGGAATTCATCTCTTGAATTGCATCAGCTCTGCCGTGAACTGGACGCGTTTTTGGAGGCGATGTGTGGTAAGTTGCGTGGGCTCCCGCTAACAGTTTTAGCCGTCCAGGAGGAGGCAAATCTGAATCATCGTCTTTCTTTGTAACCAATCCAAAACGAATATCTCCGAAGGTGAGAACCCCTTCGTGTTGTGCGTGAAGAAGTATCTGCAATACTGACAAATCTGCTTGTAAACGAGTGGCTGCTTGACTGGCTTCTATTTCTAAAAGAGTGTCTGTCTCGTCGCGGATAAGAACCCTAAGTTCTGATAAATCGCCCAAACGCCTCTTGGCTTCATCTCTTCCTTCGTCAGTGAGTTGCCAAGTTTTTTGCCGCCTATCATCGCCACGTATAGAGCGAGAATGTTCACTGACCAAACGCTTCCTCAACAATGTCCGCATTGCTCTGCTAACATTTGGAGGGTGTTGTGCGCATGCTTCTGCGATCCCCGGTCGCGTTAATGCTGAAGTTACAACATAGCGATCTGCTTGCTCATCTTCTTCCAAAAGGTGGAGCAGTATACGGTCCTTGACCGCTATATTCACACGAGGGATGTCACCGGCCACGACTATGCCTATTACGGCATGACATTCAACGATTCCCCTTTATTGCCTAGATGACTTGTGAACATCTTGACCGTAAATCCTTTTGTAAGGAAGATACCGGAGGACTATGGCAAGCGCCAATCGCCGAGCGTTTACTCTGATATTTTTGATGATATCAATGAGTTGGCTTACGCTTGCGTCTGGAGCAGATATCGACGGCGATGGCGTCGACGACTCAGTTGATGATTGCATTTATGCCGCTGGAAATTCAACAGTAGATAGAACAGGTTGCCCTGACAGAGATGGCGACGGAACGTCTGATTTCAATGATGGATGGACTTCATCAAACCCAAATTTTGCAAAAGATGTTGCAATAACTCAAAATTATGATTTCACCGATGTTGACCACTCCCCTGATGGAACTGCTATTGCAAGCAGTGATGAAAATGGATACTTACGATTATGGAATGCTACAACAGGTACTAATTTCCAATCAGTGAATGTTGGTGGAGACTTATCAAGCGTTTCTTGGTCAGGAGATGGCAGATTTATTGGCGTAACCAAAGATGATGATACGGCAAATGTTTACTATTCAAACAACTTATCCAGCGTTCATGGCTCAATAAGTGCAGATGTTGGAGGAGGAGATTACCCATATGACATCGACCTTTCACCCGATGGAGAAATGGCTGCAATAGCAATCGGGCGTTCTGGAAATGGTGGCACTAACGGTGTTGTAAGGATGATTAACATGAGCGATGGGTCAGTTATTCAAAATCTCAATCCTGGTGGCGAAGATAGATTTTATTCAGTTGAGTTTTCCCCTACTGGTAGTCATTTACTGATTGGAAGTAACAATGATTTCTATGTTGTCGAAACTTCATCATGGTCCACAGTTAGGTCTGAATCAGCCCCCAATGGTGCTGTCAATTCAGTTGACTGGTCGCACGACGGAAAGCATATGGCAATATGCGAAGGATGGGATGGCGGAGGCGCCACAATTCGACTGTACGCTGCAGGCTCTTGGACACAGAAGTGGAGTAAATCAATCTCAACATCCTGCTTGTCTTCAGATTTCTCTCCTGATGGACGACAAGTTATCTTTGGAATGAGTTGGTACCAAGGCGATGGAGCTACTGCAAGGATTTACGAAGTTTCAACAGGGAACGGCGTAGATAATATCGTTCAGCCTAGGCCTGGCAACTGCAGTTCTGGAAATGGTAACAATTGTGGTCAAAATAATGGGTTATCATGGTCTCCTGATGGTTCAAGAATTGCTCAGGCATTCGGTAGAAACGACGAAGGCTTCTACATTTGGTTCGCTGACTTAGACCCTGACAACGACGGATGGAATACATCTGACCAAGGAGACGGTCGAACTGATGCATTCCCTGACGATGGCACACAATGGAATGATACTGATAACGACGGATATGGGGACAATCCATTACCAGCGTCCCAAGGAGATGCATGTCCAAACACTTACGGAACAAGTTTCCAAGACAGATTCGGTTGCCCCGATGGCGATGGTGACGGATACTCGAACGATGGAGATGTTTTCCCAACGGACCACGAACAATGGGCTGATTCTGATTCTGATGGACGAGGAGACAATTACTACTACGATGTACAACCATTTACTGAATTGCACATGAATCAAAGGGGCGATGCATTCCCAATGAACCCATCTCAGTGGAATGATACAGACGGTGATGGATGGGGAGATAATTACGACAATTCGTCTTGGACTTCCATTAGACCGGTCGACGATCCTTCTACTCCAGACGAAGATGAAAGTTGGCCTGGCGAGTATGATTCCACAGCCACACAAGTTGACAAATTCCCTCTATTCAGATATCAGTGGGCTGACAGCGACGGCGACTGGATTGGCGATGAGCCTAATACACCTCTTTCTGATGGTTGCCCTAACACTTGGGGCAATTCGACAGAGGACCGCATTGGATGCAGAGATACAGACGGTGATGGATGGTCAGATCCTACGCCAGATTGGCCAGCTCACCCTACAGGAGATGCTGATGCATTCCCTAACGACCCTACACAATGGCGTGATAGTGACGGTGATGGATTTGGAGACAATACCTCTGGTAACAATCCTGACGAATGTCCTGGCGAATACGGAACTTCATCTATGGATAGAGTAGGATGCCCGGATGCTGATGGGGATGGGTGGTCGAACGCAGGAGATCCATTCCCGACCGATGGCACCCAGTGGGAAGATAGAGACGGAGACAACTATGGAGACAACCCTGACGGAAACAATGCCGATGCCTTCCCGGATGATTCTAGCCAATGGGCCGATACAGATGGCGATGGCTATGGAGATAGGCCAATTCTTCCTAATGGAGACTTCTTCCCTAATGACCCGACACAATGGAGTGATTTGGATGGCGACGGATTCGGAGACAACTCAGATGGTAACAATGGAGACCAGTGTCCAGAATTGTTCGGGCAATCAACAATTCCTGCAGCAAGAGGCTGTCCTGATTCTGACAATGACGGAGTTGTAGATCCATTCGATGCATTCCCTGAGGATTTCTATCAGCAAACCGACAAAGATAACGATGGCTGGGGAGATAACCAAGCTGTTCCTAACGGTGACGAGTGCCCTGATGAATATGGTACAAGTACTAACAATTCACGACAAGGATGCCCTGACGCAGACAATGATTCGTGGGCAGATGTTGATGATGCGTTCCCAGAAGACCCTCTACAGTGGGAAGATACTGACCTAGATGGCTGGGGAGATAATTACGGATGGGTTAACACAACAATTGCAGATGAACAGGACATCGGCGCTATAATCACAATTAGAGACCAATGGGGAGACGCATTCCCTCTAGACCCAAGCCAATGGTCTGATACCGATGGCGATGGATGGGGCGATAACAGCACAGGAAGGCTGCCAGACGCGTTTCCTGTTCGTGTATCTCAGTGGGCCGACAGTGATGGCGACGGATATGGAGATAACCAGAAATTAGGTTCTTGGCAACCTGATGAGTGTAATGTGGTATATGGTGAATCATACATTGATTACTTTGGATGCATAGACACTGACGAAGATGGAGTGTCTGACCAGACAGACCCATGTCCTTACGATTCAAACATCAACTCTGGCGTAAGAGGTCAAGTCCAGTGTGCATCTTTCGATGACCATGATGATGATGGGATCCCTAACAAGTATGATGCAGATTATGTTGCAGGTAGTGAAGATGAGGGATTGGCCTTGGATAGTGAAATTCTCGTATTGATTGGCTTACTCGTATTCCTTCTAGCAGTTATATCCGTTGCAATGATTGCAAAGCAAGCTGGAAGAAGAAAGGCCGCATACAGCCGTGCTGAAGAAATGAAAGTCTCCGCAATGTTCCAAGAAGAAGATGCAAGAAGACTTGAGTGGATTGATTATTACGTCGCACAGGGAGATACTGCCAAGGCAATGGAGCTGGGTTGGGAGCCTCCTGCAGAAATCCCTCAATGGCAACAGCATCAGATGCAACAACAACAAGCACAGCAAGAAGCAGTGCCTACGATGTTTAGTTTGGATGATATGTGATCATCCCTGTTGGGCTCTTGACTTATCTCTGCGCGCTTTTTCTGCAAGGCTATCGTCGAATGCTAGGAAATCAAGATTGCCCCATGCCTCGTCATCGTCAAGTGCTGCGAGAGCTTCGTTATCGTTGAGCAATTGTTCTACTGTAATGAATGTAGGATTAGTGCCGTCTGACAATTGATACTGGTGCCCTGGAAGTACCAACCAATCATTTGGTAAATCGTTCAACTGCTCTCGCAAATGGAATAATGATCTTCGTTGTGCATCAACATCCCCTCCAAATAAATCAGTCCTTCCACAACGACCCAAGAACATACAATCTCCGCTAATTACAACTCCTTCTCCAATGAAGGTCATATGTCCCGGAGTATGTCCCGGAGTACAATGCGCTTCTAACTCCAATTCCCCAATTTTTTGAGTGACAAATGAATTTGCCTGGTTATTCCATTCATTGTTTGAAGGCCCATCCCATCCACGTAATGCCTCGTACTCATGAACCCAAACCTGTTTTTCTTGAAGGCCTTCAACGCCCTTCGCGTGATCCCAGTGAGAGTGAGTAAGCCACACTTGCTCCAAATCCCAACCGTTTTCTTTACAGATATTTGACCACAAATCTGCAAAGAACGGATCGATGATTACCGCTTTCTTGGTTTTCTTACAAACTAAGAGATGGTTTAGATTATCCCAATCGCCCAACTGCGCCTGTAAAACCAGCATTTTTTCGGTCTCAAGAATGCATTCTGCCATCTTCGCTCACCAATGGCATGAACCGCATCACTTCTAAGGGATGACGCCCATGGTTTACCATGGGCAGAGAGCGAATGCTAGCTGTAGTTCTTGCCGGGCTGCTGGCAATAATGGCCCCTAGCGCATTTGCTGATAATGAAAATCTCAGCCTGGATGCATCGATCGTCAATGCTCCTGACAAGGGATGGTACGGCACTAGCGACGTTGTTGAAATCTCTGCTGTACTTTCGAATGATGGTGATTCAACCAGCATTTTAGTCGACCCTTCTTGCAATGAGGTTCTCAGGGTTTGGAGTCAAGCAACTCTAGTTTATGATGGAACTAATGCTTGCCTTGACCAAAGCAGAGGAATGGATATTGACGCTTTCTCTACCACTAATTTCGATTTACTAACTTGGGATCTAACTAATTCCGATGGCGAAATTGTACCATCTGGCGACTACATTGTCGAGTATTTTATTGCCGGTGAAGAACTTTCATCCTCGGTCAATGTTCATGTTCAATCAACTGTCGATATACCTGAAGGGCTAGAAATGAGTGTTATCTCTACTGCCAGAGAAGGAGTACACTCTGAAGCAGAGCCGAGTATCATTTCGGTTAGGCTCCACAATTCTTTGAATGAAGATATTACGCTAGATTTGGGAGAATGCAGATTAATCATCAATTCAGAGTTATTCGGTGGGTGTGGGCCTAGTAACTTACTTGCAAATCAAATTGTTACTGTCGCTCAAATCTCAGTCATGCTAGATTCTGGATTGAACGAGTTTGCCATCTCAATTGGCGATAGTATACTTTCCCAAACTCTAACGCTAGATGCCGTATCTGATTCTGATCAAGGAATTAATTCTGGTAATTTGGAATCAGTTTCCCTGGAATTAGTTCTAGAAGGAGATAGCGAATTCGGAGAAATGGAATCATTCAGCCCGGACATATCGATATCCAACAACGGATTAGATGATGTTGCACTTGACTTTACTAATTCTTGTCGTGGTGAAATTTGGGTCGTAGATATGGCAGGCAATGTTGTAATGGACTCTCGTTCATTGAAAGAGTGTTCTGAAATTGAAGTCGAGTACCAATTACAGCCAGATTCTTCTAGATCCTTCTCACAGACAGAATGGACATTCATGGACATGTTTGGCTGCCATATTCCTCCCGGGGATTTACTGGTAGTAATGGAAATTCCTGAACACGATTTGTTTGCAACTGAGTCTATCACATTAACCAGAGAGCGTGACACATACTGCGAAGATGATTCTTTGAATATCGATGCAGAAGTTAGTGGCGAGGATAAGCTAACGATCGTTCCAAGCGTCTTAGGAGATGACTTTGAGATCTCATGGTTCGCAATTTGTGGCTTAGAGACAACCTTGTTCAATGCTGTAGAAGAAATTGATATGCAACTTTCACAGTGTAATAATCTTGAGCAGGTGTCTTTGAGAGCATCAGAACTTGAGTTGGATTCTATTGAATTTGAAATGGAAGATATGGATGATGGAGAATACACTCTATTCTTTGAAACAACCAGCTATCCACAAGTTCGTTCATCGGTCACATTCAACTGGCCGATAATCTCCGAAGAAGTAAATGAGGAAGAAATTACTGAAGATACTGAGGAAGTAGTCTCTCGGATAATCTCTGGAACATGGAGTACAACATCGAATGAGTTAGGTACGTGCTGGCTACTCAATTCTCCTGATGAAGGGATTCTAACTCTAGCAGGCGCTCAAGGACTTGTTTCATGGTCGCCTGAACGTGGAGCAACTGGAGAGTATCTCGTGTACGAAACAGAAGCTGCTCCAGAGTGTTCAGATTTCGCTGCTATTTCATTCACCGTTGAAGAAGTGTACTCGCAGCAAGTTATCTCTGAAACAGTTGAAGAAGATTCTGAAGTTGTTGAGATAAGTCCTATTGAAAGCGATAGTGATGAAGTCAGTCCTGTCGTTGTGACAGTAGGTGTCGTTGTTGCAAGCAGTGGAATTCTCTCAATCCTTGTTGCATTGATTGCAACAAATGAATCTTGGAGAATCCCTGCTACTAGTGCCGGACTTTGGCTACTCGGATTGGTTGGACGAACTAGCGAGACGAGTGACGGCCGTTACCAAAGAGGGCGTCTAATGGGCTACCTAACCGCTAACCCTGGTTGTCATTTCCGTGCTTTAATGGCTGCTCTAGAAATGTCTAATGGACAGATTACTCACCACCTGAAGATTCTCGAAGATGAAGACAGAATTTGGAGAAGAGCCGATGGTCGTTTGGTTAGGTTCTATCCATTCACATCAAACCTTCACCCAGGTATTCTGGAAGAAGATTTGCCATTACCCCCTCTATCCCCTGATCCAAACAGTTTGCAAGGAAAGATTCTACGCTTATTAGATGATGATGGGCAAATGAACAAATTCCCAACTCAAGCAGAATTAGCACACAGACTAGAAAGGTCTCAACAACTGGTTAGTCACCATCTTAGAACCCTTCAGAAGTTTGGACTGGTTGAGAAAAAGAAGAGTGGCGTGCGAAACAGATACTGCTTGACTAGAGAAGCAGTGTTCTTACTTGAGACTACTGAACTGTGATTCTGTAGATGGTTTCAAGGCCATTACACATGTCGACTACTCGCCCCGTAGGGGCGAAGAGGTGTTTTAATGTCGGATTACATTCCACGAAATACAGAACAATCCTGGCAGAAGGCCTGGGAAGATTCTGGTATTTTCAATGTGGAATACAATAAGGACAATCCTGTATTCTATTGCCTTGAAATGTATCCTTATCCCTCAGGAAAAATGCATATGGGGCACGTTAGAAATTACTCCATTGGAGACGCAGTGGCCCGATATAAGCGACTGATGGGGTTCGATGTTCTATATCCTATGGGGTTCGATTCATTCGGAATGCCTGCTGAAAATGCAGCTATCGCCGAAGGAGGGCACCCCCATGACATTACTGAAAGAAACATGGCATCGATTACTGAACAAATCAAGCGCATGGGATTCTCATATGACTGGAGACGTTTAGTCAAGAGTCACGACCCGCAATACTATCGATGGAATCAGTGGTTTTTCCTAAAATTCTTGGAGAGAGGTCTCGCATACCAAGAATTCGCACCCGTGAACTGGTGTGAGTCATGCAACACGGTTCTAGCAAATGAGCAAGTCAAGGCTGGAAGGTGTTGGAGGTGTAATGGCCCTGTTAACCAAAAAGAAATGAGTCAGTGGTTCCTCAACATTACAAAATATGCTCAAGAGTTACTAGACGGTCTTGAGACAATCGAGTTCCCTGAAAATGTCAAAGCGTTGCAGCAAGACTGGATTGGCAGATCTGAAGGGGCTGAAATCGAATTTGCAGTTGAAGGCATGGGCGAGCATATTCGCGTGTTTACCACTAGACCAGATACGCTGTTTGGCGTAACATTCGTGACCTTAGCGCCTGAACATGAATTGGCTGAAAAATTAGTATCTGGCACTCAATACGAAGACGAATGGAAAATTCTTCATGATGAAATAATCGCAATGAGCGAATTTGACAGAATCAAAAATATGGGTAAGAAAAAGGGAGTCCCTACTGGAGCGTTTGCTATTCACCCACTAACTGGTGAAAGGGTGCCTATTTGGGTAGGTAATTTCGTTATCGCATCATATGGAACCGGTGCAGTAATGGCTGTTCCTGGTCATGATGAAAGAGACTTTGATTTCGCTAAGAAGTATGGCATTCCAATAAAACGTGTTTTGGTAATGTCAGAAAATGACTCGGCTGATACTGAATTAGAGGCTGCTGAATGTGATTTAGGATGGATGGTGAATTCAGGCATAGATGGATTCGACGGCCTGTATGGTGCAGAAGCAAAATCTGCAGTCTGTGAAGCGCTGGAAAACATAGGCGCTGGAAATGGCACAATAAATTGGAAAATTAGGCCATGGCTAATTAGCAGACAGAGATATTGGGGCACTCCAATTCCGATTATTCATTGTGATTCTTGTGGAGCAGTGCCTGTTCCGGAAGACCAGCTGCCTGTGGAACTACCTAGAGATGTAATCTTTGATGGTAAAGGAAACCCTCTTGAAACAAGTGAATCATTCTGCAACGTTGATTGCCCTAAATGTGGTAAGCCTGCAAAAAGGGAAACCGACACAATGGATACATTCGTAGATTCTTCTTGGTATTTCCTTAGATACACTGATTCGATGCAAACAGACAATTGCTTCGACTCTGATGTTGCTAACCACTGGATGAATGTGGATTTCTACTGTGGTGGAATTGAACACGCTCAAATGCATTTGATCTATGCTAGATTTTGGACCAAAGCACTACGTGATATTGGCCTACATAACGTCGATGAGCCATTCAATGAACTGCTATGCCAGGGAATGGTAAACAAATCTGCACCGTGGTGTAATTCATGCGCGATTACATTGCACGTAGAACATACAGGTCAAACATGCCCACACTGTGATTCACCTCTAGGTGAGCGAAGTGCAAAGATGAGCAAGAGTCTAGGAAATACTGTTTCACCCGAAGAAATGATTGAAAAATATGGAGCAGATACAGTGCGATTGTTCATCTTATTTGCAGCAAATCCTACTGCTGGAATGGATTGGTCAGATACGGCACTTGAGGCGAATTACCGACAGATGGTTCAGTTGTATGGAATGCCTTCCAGTATCTTGGAATGGAATGGTAGTGCTAGTGAAATCGATTTGTGGATGCAGGCTCGACTGAAACAAAGATGCCTACAATGGCAGGATGCTATGGGCAATTATGACCTGCGTGGAGCAGTAGATGCAAGTCACTTTGATTTGGTCAAAGACATCAATTGGTATCGTCGACGAGGTGGCGGAAATCTGGATATTGGAAAGGAAATACTCAATGTTTGGACACATATGATTTCGATTGCAACCCCTCATTTGGCCGAGGATTGGTGGAAGATGCAAGGCAATAGCGATTTGATGGCTGGTAGAGTCTTCGAATTGCCAGATGAATTGAGCAAAGAAGAATTGGCAGCATTAGAGGCTGAATCTTATCTTCGCACATTCCTAGAGCAAGCAAGAAAGGTTGCAAAGATCGCTGTAAAACACATCGGTAGCGATCCTAGCCACGCTACAGTTCACATCTCAAGGCCTTGGAAGAGAGAGCTCGCACAAGCAGCGATTAGTCACATCAACTCTGGTGAAAATGTCAAAACTTTCTCCGGTGTTTTGTCCGGATTACCATTTGTTAAGGACGAAATGCGAGGTGAAATAATGGGATTCTGGGGCAAGAGAATGCTACCTCAAATCTTCAAGTGGTCGGATGAAGAAAAGCAGATGATCAATGGCGCATTGGATGAAGCTGCAATTCTAACTGCTGCTTCAGACTTCATCTGCAGTGACCTCGGACTCACTAGCATCGACATCGAGGCTGGCGTCGCCGATGTGGGCAGAAGTAGTTCCGCTATCCCCTTGGCTCCCTCCATCGTCTACAGTTGAGTTTGCTCCTGTTCCAACTTTTGGCACCTGCTTAGGCGGCAATGGCGGTTGTGGTTTGAAGGTAACATAAGCTGCAACCGCAACTAAAATCCCTGCAATTATGAATAGAACTGTAATCAGTGAGAAGGATTCTTCTTCTTCGGTACTGGACTTTGCTTCTTCTTTGGTTTCCACGGTACATCCTGTAGAGGACACAACCTCTCCAATTGGAGTTGAAGGGCAGAGGTCGTTTAGATTGTGAACACCATCTCCGTCATCATCTAACTGAACGCCTGAACAACCCTCAGAGTCCACATCCATACCTGCTGGAGTATATCGACATTCATCCTCTGAATCTGAAACACCGTCGTTGTCATCATCATCGTCCTCGGTTGTATCCACACATCCATCTTGGTCTAGATCCATTCCAACTCCCGATTGTCCAACATATCCACGTGGACAGGAATCTGCTGAATCTGCGATTCCATCCGAATCGTCATCTGAATCTTCAAAATCGTCGTGACAACCATCGCCATCATGGTCGAATGTTGCATTCCAATTTATTTCACCGCGTGGACAATCGTCTGACAAATCCAATACGTTATCTCCGTCATCGTCTGCATCTCTGTCCTCATCCCTACAACCATCTTGGTCATGGTCGATATCGTGCTCGCTAACCCATTCAAATGAATCATATGGGCACTCATCGAATTGATCGGATATACCATCGCCATCGGTATCGTCTTCACAAGCATCTCCAATTCCATCACCATCCAAATCCGCTTGGTCATCGTAAATCTGAGGGCACTTGTCTAACTGGTCAACATATCCGTCGCCATCGGTATCAACATCTTCGCACCCGTCTTGATTCTCATCATTCTCGATTGTAGATATCCATCCTACCGAGCCTTCAGGGCATTGATCGTAATGGTCGAAAATTCCGTCCTCGTCATCATCTAAGTCTTCTGATGCATCCCTGCAACCATCACTGTCATGATCTGTGCTTGGAGATGACGTCCATCCAGTCTCCCCAGGTGAGCAATCGTCCCAATCATCTCCGATTGAATCTCCATCATCATCGTCATCACATGCATCGCCATACAAATCACCATCAGTATCTGTTTGGTCGGGGTTGGCAACTCTTGGGCAGTTATCTGATCCATCGGTTAGACCATCTGAATCGTGATCTCTAGCATAATTCCAAAATGCTACATCGCTGTATCCTGATGATGAAAGACTGAAATTGCCCATTGTAGCAGTGTTTTGAATCATCATCCCAATAATTGGTGATTCATCAGGATCGAATTGAAGTGAGCGGGCAACATCATCTCCTGAACCTCCAGCTGATACAGCCCAGACCCATTCATTAGAAGGGTTAATTTGTGCAACAAACACATCTCTCTTCTCACCATTTGAATCCTTGTCAGTTAGTTGATCTACACCTAGAGTAAAGCTCGAGGTGTATGTTCCAGTAACCAAGACATTATCCTTGGAATCAATGATTAGAGTTTCAATAAGCTCCCAACCTCCACCGCCAGCATTGTTCACATTATTCCAAATTCCATTTGAAGTAATAGTTGCGTGGAACATATCTCTCCAACCATTTGATGTGACGTTGATGAAGCCAAAGGTTGCAGTTCCTTCTAATTGGCCTACGACGTGAACTGTTCCTGTGCTATCCACTGCGCAATCATTAGCCCATTCTTCACCTGAACCTCCTGCGAATGAGGTCCATGTGAAATTACCATTACCGTCCAATTGTGCCACGAATATATCCGCTTCACCTTGAGAATCTGTTCGCTCGACGAACATGACTGAGCCAAGGAACGTTCCAGCAACATGAAGGAAACCATCCGAGGAATAACACATGCCTCCGAAGGCCTCAATCCCATTTTGGCTAGAGATCCCATTAATCCACAAAAGCTGGCCGTTTTCATCATAATGAAGTAAAGCAAGGCTAGTTCCTTCGGCTCCAGGCAAAAATTCACTTCCGACGGATAAGAATCCCTTGTGGAAAATCCCTACTGATATCCCGCCGTTGGGCCCCACTTCTACATCGAAGCCTGTAAGATCATCTTGATTTGAAATCGTTCTAACCCAGATAGGAGTTAGCGCATTTCCAGATAAAGCAAACCGGCCGATGAATGCATCTCCCTCTTGATTGTCTTGACTCTTGTTGAGAGTGAATGAAGACATGTTCATTTCACAGGCTTCGCCTGCTGTTCCAAGGCAGAAATGCCCCACTAAAATCAAGTCTCCAGATGTGTGAAGGGCTATTGCATCAATACCATCTGCACCTGCGCTACCATAACTGAACGCTGAAGTCCAGTTACCTGTTGTATTCATTACTGCAACAAACATGTCTGTATCGCCAGACATTCCTTCAGCCCCCACGCCAATTTCATCAAATAAAGCGGCTGATGTAAAAGAACCCGCAACGACAATGCTCCCGTCATCTAAAACCACATGCCCAGCGAGAGTTTCATCTTCAAATCCGCCGGCGGAAACAGCCCATCCCAAGGGGCCCTGAGTTTCGTCTGCCACCGATATAAGTGGAAGTACCATCACCAAAACAACGGTTAGCGCCAACAGTCGTCGCATATCCTCCCATCTACATCTCTCACTTGAATTGATGGCATAATTGTCCACAACATCAATGCTGCATCACAACTTGGAGCATGCATGGGCAAAGTTTTCTCTCACACCACAAGAGAGCAGATGGCTCCTGAACAAGTCAAAAAAGGGTTGGCAGCATTTAGAAACCCTAGCAAATGGCCAGACTGGAATAGTAGTGCTAAAAGTATGTTAGCAACTAAACCTGAAGCGATTGACGAAGGCGACCATCTGGCGATTTTCCAAGTTGTCAAAGGCAGTCTAATCGAAACCAAATGGTTGGTCAAATCTATTCGCGAAGGAGAGGATTTCTGCGAAATAGAGTTGTTAGGAGAAGGTCAAAGTAGAAACGAGCGCCCTATAGCTAAAGGGTTGAAGAATTTGCAAATTTCGATTACATTCCTCTACCAAGACGATGGTGGGATTGAAGTACACGCTAGTTGTGAAGTTTCGATTATTCTGTCAATGTTTTCTAAGCAAATTAATGCGTTTATGAAAAAGCAAGCAGAGCAATTTATCTCAGATTTGTCAAGCATAGAATGACCGGTTTATCTATTGAACGAGGACTTCCAGCAGAGCACATGGCGGAAGGCGGTTCTAGGAAAAAAAGCCGCCAAGGCAAGAGGAATAAAAAGCCAAAACAGCACGGTGGAACTGCTAAGAATTTACTTATTGAAAGGCATGCAGAATACGATAATGCTGCGAAAAAAGCAGCAAATGAAAGGTTTGCACAATCTCCTCTGCCCATTGGGATACCAGAGGATTTTGAAGAGCCTGGGTATTTTTCATTTGAATGGGAGAATAATCCTGTATCTCTAAAGACAGAATCGGTGCTAGCGGCCAAGGTAGTTCGTAGAGGCGAGTTTGGATGGCTTCCGGACGACAGGGTCGCTGAAATCGGAGAGATGGTCGACGACTTAGACATGACACTGGATCAAGCTTTGTCTCTGCGAAGTGCATTATTACAACAAAAAACAGTATATTCACACGGACAATTACAATCCAGAGGAAAGGCGATTACAAGGCTATATCGAGAAGGTATGAACATTGTTGAACTATCTAAAAAATTCGATTTTCCTCCAATGAATGTATTCCGCGTTGTACTCAAAGAGATGGGTTGGTCGAAATCTAGAATCAAGGAAACGTTGCGCTCACCTTCTAAATTCAAAGAAAGAGAAAGAAATGAATTCAAATCTGCAGAAGCCGCTGACAGAGTAAGCAATGTAGATCAATCTGAAACCCATTCTAGAGCTGACTTATTCGAAGATATCCTCGCTGATTGGTTTGAAGAACAGGGTGTGAGGGTGAGAAGACAAGGTGACATGGTCAAAGAGCAGATGAAAGAACATGGAAGGCCTGTTAACACTCCTGATTTGCTATTCTTAGATCATGTAGAAATTAATGGCGAACCTGTTGCATGGATAGATGCAAAGCATTTCTATGGCGCTGATGTAAATTTCCAAAGGAAAAAAATTGTCAAACAGGCAGGACGCTATGTTGACACTTGGGGACAAGGTGCTCTGGTTTTCAGGCATGGTTTCTGTGATAATGTGCACATACCCGGTACAGTCTTGTTAGACTGTGGACCACTAGATTTAGGACCATTAAATCAGATTACTGAAGAATAGTCTCTCTCACTCCTAAGCCGAGAGAGCGAAGCCTTTGCGCCAATAAGCTGGTGTCGAATTCTGATTGCAAATCCTTAGGCACTACAATCAATGAAGTTCCAAGCATGCACAGGTGGCAACTCATTGTTTCATCCGAATGCTCCAATACTGTACTGAACAAGTTGGCCCTAGCACTTTCTTCCAATAACCCTGATTCCAATGCAAACCGGTCTGCCTCCTCAAGTAGATTATTCCAAACGCTAAGATCCCACTCGAATTTCGTTAATCGGGTGACTGCTGCATCACCAGCAGTTGTAATCTTCTTCTTCCATTTCGGATCGTCAATATACTTTGATGTGTGCGTTTCACCTTCTGGATCCCAAACTAAAATCGCAGGACATCCGACATCAAAGCCGTATGCTTTACCAGGAGAAGGAGGACTTCCTGGGCGCACTCGTAATTCACATCCTCCTGCCCATAAGCCAAGTATATCTCCTAGCCCGCCTGAAAATTTCCTTTCCATTCTGTGAGCAAGACGAGCAAGTTGGCCCTCGTCACCACTATCAAACAATTCACCAAGAGCAAGGCTAGTCGCTAGTAACCCTGCAGCAGACATTCCAAAACCCTGTGAAACAGGAAGTTCTAATTGGACATCGATACTTACTGGAGATTCAATCTTGAATACCTCTCTAAATGAATTCAGAATCTCAAGATGCAATTGTTCTCCTTCTTCGAATGGCTTTCCGTCCATTGAGGTTACCGTAATCTTATCAGGCCCTTTGGAGAGAGCCTTGACTGTTGTTTCAACACCATCTTCAAGACAAAGGCCTGCTCCTTTGGAGCCTTGATTTCTAGCAAGTAAAGATTTGGAGTGAACCGAAAATAGGAGGGTCACGTGACCTCCAACCTGAACGGTGACTTCACTCATCATGCTTACGCTACACGATATAGGTCATGATAATTCGCCATTACGGCAAAACTAGTAATCGATTCAGGCAAGTGCTGCATCGACTTCGCTGGTAATCTTCTCGAATCGGGAGACTAGTTCAGCACAAGCCTTGTTGAAGATTTCTTCAGCAGGTAGTGAGCCGTCGGATTCGAATGAGAATACGTATTCGCCGTCGATATCTTCCATGACAATCGCATTATCGAATGCTTCGTCACGGCCGGTTCCATATCCGACTTGGTGAAGTGCTCTCTCCAAGTCAAGAACTGCGTCAACATCTGTGCATTCCTTGTTCGTGAACATCTTGGAATTGATTGCACGTCCAGACTTTGAAGTTAGGTTTAGATCGAACAAAACATTGGCTTTCTTTGGCTTTGCAAGTGTCGCTTTCTGTCTTGGCTGGAAAGTTACAGCTGCTGCAGGGCACCATTTTGCGTGGTCTCTTCCACGGCCTAGAGTAGCGTAAGCGTACAACTCTAGATATTGGCCCTTGGAAAGAATCGTTAGTGGAATGCGCTTGTGCTCATCCTTGATTTGCAACTTGGTTTCTCCAAGTACATTCAGGTCGCCAGCATAAACTGTCTTGAATTCTTCATCAGAATCAGAGTTAGGTCCTCTGATTGAAAGATGGTAGATGATTTGAGACAGAGGTGAACCCCACTGGTCTTCTGGAAGATTCTCGTTGTTAGGATCATCTTCAGGGAATACAAATTCTTCAAGGAATGTCGGTACTGGAACCATTGCAAGACGATGTGCTAAAACTTCATCTGGCAATACATTGACTGATTCGATTACTTCTCCTTGGTTGTCTTGGGTTACACCCTGCTCGAAACGAACCTTGGTGATTGCCATCTTTGGAACATCTGCAAGAATTGCACGGCGAAGGCTATTCACCTGAGCTGCATTTGTTTCAGAAAGAATAATTCTAATTCTGTTGTTCTTTGGCCAACCATCTACTACTTGCGCCTTCATTTTCAACACCTCAAATAATCAGACACGGCGGCCACGACGGCCACCCTTCTTCTTTGTACCATCATGCGCAATCGGAGTTACGTCTTCGATTCGAGTAACTGTTACTCCAGCACGAGTTAGAGCACGGATTGCTGCCTGTGCCCCAGGACCAGTATTGTTTGACTTATTTCCACCAGGGCCACGGTACTTGACGATAACCTGGGTGAATTCTTTCTCCTTTAGTTGGTCAGCCATTCTTTCGGCTGCACGGGTTGCAGCGAACTGTCCACCGGAGTCTTTGGAAGACTTGACAACTTGTCCACCAGAGCATGTTGCAATGGTTTCAGCACCTGTCAAATCGGTTGCTGTCAACAGAACATTGTTGTAGCTAGAAAAGATGTTGATGATTGCCTTGCGCATCATTCACCGCCTCCTGCAACTGTGTCTTCTGCCTTAGGAGCATCATCTGCTGATTCATTTACATCTGATGCTTCAGATTGGGAAAATTCCGGATCTACTTCTTCTTCTGCGTATTCGGCAGACTCACGAACTCCCAAGATTGTTTGACGAATGACGTGGTTTTCGTCGTTTAGCTTGGAGCGTGGGTGGTAACGAATCAATTCCTCTTCGTCTCTAGTGACTGGATAGGAAGGGATTGTAACCTTCTGGTCGCCAATGCAAATCTGGCCATGAGTAACTAATTGTCGTGCTTGCTTCATGGAGCATGCTAGACCCTTGTAGTAAACTTGAGCCTGTAGACGGCGGTTGAGAATATCTTCAGCGCTTAGAGACAAGATGTCGTCAAGAATTGCATCGCTAGCGATTAATCCCTTGCGGTTTAGAGAATCTAGTAGTGCATCCTTTTCACGAGCATAGTGTCCTTCAGAAGTGTCAACACGTCCAATCAACTTCATTGCTTGGCCACGAATACGACGTAGAGCAGACTTTGATTTCCAAATCTCGGTCATGTTCTTCAGACCGTGATTCGCCTTGATTGCGTGTTCTTCTTCGATTCTGTCAGCCTTCCAAGGATGCGGAGGAGTGTCGTACTTAGGTCGAGCAAATTTTGGATGTCCCACTTCTTATTCCCCCTATCACTTCTTTCGCTGTACTCCAAGAGTCAGTCCAAAACGACCGTTGGAACGGCCACGCTGTCCGCGTACCTTGTGGCCGCCAGCATGGCGTACTCCACGGTAACACTTGATTGAACGTAGACGAGAAATGTCGTCTTCGTGAGTGAGTTTGAGATCTTGTCCGGAAAGGTGAAGTTCGTCTCCAGATACTAGGTCACGCTGTCTGTTCAGCATCCATAGTGGGACATTTTGAGCGTAGTTCTCAATCGCTTCACGCAGAGTGTCCTGCTGAGCGGCATCAAGGTGTCCAGCCTTCATGCTAGGATCGAATCCAGTAATTCTGCAAATATTTGCAGCTGTGCGGTCTCCGACACCACGAACAGCAGTAAGTGCAGTCCTTAGTGGCCTCAAACCGTCAATATCGGTATCTGCCATTCGAAGCATGTAGGAGAAGTCGTCTCCCAATTCTTGTTCATTAGCCATTACAGTTCACCTGATTAACGCGTACAACATGATGTCGAGCGACTTTGCGACAAACCTCCCCTATATCAAGACCGCGATTCATCATTCGCGAGACTGCGCCACAGATTTGCTACCTCTTTGCCCTCTGTTCGTGGTGCTAAAAGCCTATTGTGTTTCAAGGCACAAAAGTAGCATCGAATCATGAGGTTGTTTCGCAACAAATCCGATATGCATTCCCCCCTTGGAGGAAAGTTGTCTGTCCAGGCTTCCTTGAAGTCTAGGTTGTAGGTCTGGTTCAAGTGCGACCCGAAGGGTCAACTTACCAAACCCGTACTCTCTGGATGCATCCACGAGATGCGAAATTGTTTCAAGTGACAAATCGGAATGAACTAGTTTTACTATTCTCCCTGTGGCCTG
>CEQX01143630.1_pt1 | contig 24427 bp, 28 predicted proteins | sample 356261 | NCBI WGS metagenome assembly CEQX01 (sample SAMEA2621076, study PRJEB7988) | marine metagenome | isolation source: saline water (ENVO:00002010), including | reverse complement strand
GGGGTAGCTCCGCCGGGAAAAGACGGTCTAAATTGATCGCTTACTTTACAAAGGATTGCTAAGTTTGATTTTGGCTGAATTATCCACGATGGAACTCATGGCGCTGGCGTTTTCTGCAGCAATCCTTATCCACCAGCTACTCTTTTTAACGATCGGTAGAACGGCCGATTATCTATCTGCTTCGGTTTTTATAACCGGGGGGGCATCATGGTTTTTAACTAAAGACCTTAGCGCCTGCGCTTTTTCTACATTTGCGGCATTTATTGGACATTTTTTAAGTGTGGGAGTCACACAGACAGTGGCACTCTATAAAAAACGTTTAAGAGAATGACCCAAGGCGACATTCATATTGAAATAATCCGGGTTTGTCGGAGGCTTATCACCTTGTTCCAGGAGTGATAGCTGTAAAGAATCAATATTAAACTCCATATTTTGATGAAATATTAATCAAATTGTTTATTATAGTTTTATCCTGAAGATGTTCCTCTGTGGTCAAGGGGAAATTGTGATAGCAATAATCTTCTATATCCGTAGCTGTACTCGGGTCAGTTTTAATTCTAAATCTCATTTGATCTAGAAACGATAGGCAGGCATAGGGAGCAGTGAAATCATGGCCATTGCAGAGGCACTACTTAGGCTAATCAAGGAGCTTACTCCACGAGAAGAATACGCTAAACTCATCCGTAAAGAGTTTGGGCTTTCAGTCAACGTAGCCGATCTGGAAAGACCACCTAACTTTCAATTAGAACAAGGTGTCCTATATGCAGAGGCACTAGCTTTCGAGATGCTAGCTACTGGTCAGCGTTATCCGTTAAACAATTTCTTGTGGCACAGAATGTTAGAATCGCTGCGTGGAAACCACTTCGAAGGAATAGACTTATACGTAGGTGAAGTCCTGCGTTCTTCATTTAATGCTGCTTACTTGCCCACGAAAACCGGATATTTGGTTCTGCTCCATCGCGGCCTCGGACTCTTCCTCTATAGGACTGCAGTTCTATTTATAGGTGCTTGCTCGTTTCGTTTTGGCGGCGATCGTGCCGGACCAGTATTCGAACAAGGATATGCTCGCACCGAGTTTACTAACCACTTAGAAGCAATCTTCACGGACCAGCATCTGAATCCTCTGCCGTTACAGTCTATTCCGCATCTAAGGATTGCATTGGCACTGACGGAGATGCTTGAGTCTTGGGTACTTGCACATGAACTTGGGCACATTATTGGGCACAGAGAGAGCGTTATGACGCCTCACGAGGCAGAGTTCTCTGCAGATGCCTATGGTTTTGAGTTATACCGCACAACGTTACCTAATTATTTACAGCATGAATGCGAACATCATCTGGACTACATAATTCGTTCAATTCACGTAGCTGCTCCCCACATGTTCTTTCATCTGGGACGGCTTCTTGAACTCTTTCATCCCCAAGAGTTAAAGGATACCCACCCCCCTGCCAATGAAAGGTCTGGATGTCTCTGGGGAAAAAACACTGAAGACGGCGTGACGACAGAACACGCTGAACGTCTCCTAAGCGCATTTGTCAAGTTTACCGAACCTAACCGAGGGCTCTAACAATGACGGATACATTCTTCACCCCTGAGAGCATTTTTAGTGTCGCATCAGCTAGCGTAATGATACTAGCGGTGACCACCGCCCTTGATAACTTCATTGGGATTAAGCCCAAAATAACCGCGTTCTTTTTCTCGCAGATCATCGCGTTGGTGAATGTGATCGTTTCGGACAATCCCACATTAATTAATTGGTTTTTAATTTTCTTCAACGGGTGCCTGCTCTACTGTACGGCACTTGGACTGAATCATAGTTTTACGCCTACTCAGGGTAGCGGTGCAGGAGTCCTTGCAAGCCCGAAATCACAGGATAGACGTAAGTTTCGCCGTTGGTGAGTATGTGCCAGGTCGTCGCGGCCTTATAAAGATATTCTTTTTGTGACAGGCACGTCCCTATCTCGACCATCATCGACTTATTAATTTTCAATGCGATCTCCAATTAGCGTTCGATGGTGAAGTCTCTCATTCCCATCGGGCGGCTATCTCTGCGCTTAATGACAGGTTCTTCTTCAATCAGAGTAAGTAGCCTCTCATGATTGGGATCAGACTTAAACTTGTCGTCATTGATATGTCTGTCCAGTTCGGCTTGGGTCGAAAATCGCTCATAATCACAATTATCGCATCTCACATATAGCTCATCCAAATAAAGTATGCCGGCATCAGAACAGTTAGGACATGCATTACCTATTTCTGGTATCCCACCCTTTGACGCTAATTTCACACCATTAGCCTTCTTCGTCTTTTTGTGAACGTTCAGCTTTCTTTGATTCCGATGACTTTGTCACTCTAACCATTTGTTCATGGCCTGCCGAACAATAACTGGCTAGATATTCCTTCCCATCAATAATTACTATCCGAGTGTGATTGACAAGTTTTCTACAAACTCGACGAGAGGCTGGGTGTTTATGTGAACACCTTTGCTCCTGTCTCGCTTTTGTGCCCGCGCTAGCATGGTAGTATGCGCCAACGGCTGCAATAGTAGAAATACTAGCGAATACCAGCGTAGCAGTTTCTGTAGGACTTATGCTTGTGGATATACCACGATGGTTGTGAGTGTTATGAGGCTTGATTATTTTACTTCCATCGTCAATAAATAGTTTGGAGGGATCAATACCTGCATAGACTTTATGTTTTGGGCGAATTGGCCTTTTAGGAAGCCTGGGTACCCGACGCTGCCCTGCTCGGGATATTACCAGCTTTTCATCAAGTGGATGAAATCCAACTTTTATTTTATACATTTTCAGTTACCATCCTTTAACTTCCAACTTTAATTAACCTTATAAGAATAAATTCTTAGGGTCCAATAAATATCCAACTGTGACAAAAGACGAGAACGATTTACCCGAAGAAAATTGCCAGGTCGTGCTGTATAGCAAATCGCCTACAGCAAGGCTGGACGCGGTATTCAGCAATGGCGTTTTTAAAATTATAGGGCACTGGGCCATAAAAGAATTAAGGCCTGAAGATGTGGAAATATGGGACTACAAAGGACAGGTTGATTAAAAGTTTAGTAATATAAAAGCACTTCAGAAGCAGGACGTCTGGCTTTAGAGGATATCGTCCTGCTTACTTTGAAACGAATTACACGTTTCGCGCTCTTGTATGTGGCCTTTAGTGTTTTGCAATAATGGTTGGACACAAGCACATGGCTAAAATGCGGCCTAATTGAGCTGGAGAGTCTATCAATCTCCATATGTCTTTCTGTTTTAAAGCCTTCAGCTGTATATTGTGTGAAAGTTTGTCCTTGCCCATCTAACGGTAAGTACGGTGGATCTAAATAGCACGACTTCACTCCTGAATACTGAGGTAATTTCATTGTGACCTGTTGGATAAAGTCGACAAAGTCCAATGAGTAAAATTCAGAACTAGCAAACTTTTCTGCGAAATACGTGATTTCAGCAATGGGGAAATAAGGGTTTTTATAACGTCCCATAGGGGTGTTGAACTCGCCTTTCGCATTGAACCGGAGTAGCCCATTAAAGCAATGCTTTGATAGGTAAAGTAACAATATTGCCCTTTCTTCTCTATCGGAGCTGGCATTGAAATGATTTCGTATTTGATAGTAAAAATCGTGCGTGTTAGTTGATTGCGTAAATAACCGACTAGCTTCTCTAATAACAGAGACATGATCGCGCTGAACCATTCGATAAAGACTCACTAAATCCGCATTGGCATCGTTCAGGCAATAATGTTGATAGTCTGTATTCAATGACAGTGAACATCCTCCACAAAATGCTTCGACTAGCAAACTGCCTTTAGCCGGTACATGCTTTAATAATCGGTCCATCATCAGCAATTTGGAACCGGGATATTTAATAAATGAACGGGCCTTCGCTGTTTTCATATATTTCTTACTTTAACGATGTAGTGACTGCTTTATCTTCTAAAACAGCAAGGCCGATGACGGCAACGATTATTAGTAAATAGTCAGATATTGGAAATATCGATTGTGTTAATGCTAAAGACAGTAGCCAAAGAAACATCTTCAGCGTCAGTGCATAGTAATTCACCTTTTTCATTTGAACTAAATGCCTTTGAAAGACGTTTGGTGTGACTGGCTATGTTGCTTTTCTACGAGTCGCAGCCTTAGATCAAGGATTTCTACTAGCAACTCAGCATCAGTGAGCGCATCGACGGGATCCCTGCTCTTCGAGGCTTCTATTTGTTGTCTCAACCAGTTAGAGGTGCTTGGTTCGTGAATTAACATTTCTTCATCTATGGTGCTCATTGTGTTGTGGCTCCTGTCAATATTGTACGATCACATTAGCACTCATTTTTTCTCTTCAAGGCGTTAGGCAATGAAAAATAGATGGGTCTAATCAATTCTTGGCAAAGATGGATTCGGCAAAGAATCTTTCCTTTCCGCACACGCTGAGCCCGGTTTGTAGCGGCAATTCCAAAACACTTGATAGTGAGTACATCTTCACTATCGAGATGAGCCGATGTCTTGCCAGCAATTAACTTTTTTTGACTTTAATGGGGAAAACAAACTCGCTGCAGAATCAATTGAAGAGCGAGAAGCGATTGTTCGTCACCATGCCAAACAGGGGGCTTTATTCTTTGTAAGCACCAGTGGAGGGTCTGATTCGTGTGCTATGGCTATACTCATTCAATCTCTGGTACCAGCATCTCAAATTATCTATGTGCATGCTCACCTTGGTGAAGTTGAGCATCCGGGGATCATCGAACATATTAAGCGCTTCAAGCCTAAGTCAATTCCACTCTATATTGTGGAGTGTGAGACTAAGAACTTTGTAGACATGGTTTTGGAGAGAATGATGTGGCCTTCACCGAGGTATCGGAATTGTACCTCTACGCTGAAGACCGGTCCTATCGATAAGCTTATACGCAAGGTTTGTGCTGAAAGAAAAATCAGAATTGCCTACAACTGTATTGGGCTGCGTTCGGCTGAAAGTGTGCCCCGCAGTAAGCGCAGCCCTCTTTTCATCAACTCTCGGTTAACCCTCAAGAGTGGTAAGCGCGTGGTTTATGATTTTTTACCCATTTTCCATTACTCAAAACAAGAGACATTTGAAGCTATCTATCAGAACAACGAAGTACCCTTTCACGTCTATGAAACGGCCTACGAAAACGGCCAGGTAATAAGGCGAGAGGGGGGAAACGATAGAGTGTCGTGTCAATTTTGCATTATGAGCAATATAAATGATCTCCAGTGTGGCGCAAGGCGCTACCCAGACGCTTACGCGCAAATGGTAGCGCTTGAGAAGGTGACTGGCCATACCATGGCATTTAAAACGATCAAAAAGAAGGTGGTGAAAGTTTCATTAGAAGAAAAGACGGGCATTAAAGCTGATGAGTTGGCAGTGCAACGCTGGGTTAATAAACTCAGAGCAAGAAAATTAGAACTTGAAGATGCCAAACAGCAATCGATAGAAGATAAGGCAAAACAACAAACACTGATTCCGGTGACCAGTGTCAATGGCGACACTCAAACTATAGCCATGCCCTTCTGAGGCCACTTTGTGGCCAGTTCTCCCACTTTAGGTAAGGTGTTTGTATTTAAAGGGAGCGGCTATGTTTGATTTTGCGCCAGACCGAGCGACTCATGAATCAACTCAATCATGGTTGACGGCAATCAACGGTCAATCATTGATGAAAGATGGCACGATGACATCAGTGATTAAAGCCAATGGGCAATGTATACAACGAAAAACAAAAGTCGGTGATCACGTCGATTTTTATCGTAATCTGAACTTACCAGGGTTTTATTCATGTAAGCAGCGAAAAGGGGCAGACCGGGGAAAAGTCTCTGGATATGCGAATATTTTCATAGTTTCAAATCCAACGTTTATTGTATCGCTTGCTGGGCATAGACGAACGCTAAGGGAAAGGAAACGTTGTGTGCATGCATATGTTAGAGGAGAGGTTTTAGATGCATTCAACGGAATTCTTGAACTATGCAAACTTAAACCCGCTTTCACGGTGACTTACCAGCCATTTGTCAGAAACGTCTTCTTTGATCGAAACAGTGGAGTTATAGAGCAGGAGTTGCCAAGGTGCCCTGTTGCAGTGTTACATGGAGCCAACGTGTATATGGTTTCTGGCTGAGTCACATTAACTCAATATCAGCGTCAGGGTGTATATGAAAAGTGTTTCCACAGTCTTCACAGTCAACGGTTTCATTTCTTGGGTCTCCAATAAATCCGTCTTGCTGAGTCTGGCAATACGGACAATCTACAGTCACTTCGCGGGCAGTCATCAGACTTTGGGTTTTCATCTGACACCTCTGAACATCAAATTAATGGAATTCAACAAGCCAATTAGAGATGCCATTGCTAGCGCTATGAGTAGTGGCCCAAGCTCAAGTGAAAACAACTGTTGGACTGGTTCTTCGACCATAAAAAAGTAACTAATAAACCCAATAGTTGTAGCAAGACATACTAAGAACAACAGCATGGCTGACATGTCGAAAGATTCTTCTTGTTGGCGTTTCATACGAATTCCTACTCAGATGACCAATGCATAGGTTAAAGGAGCAATAAAGACCGGCTGGAGATAGAGAGGTGAAATATTAGCTGTCCAGTAAGAAATTCCGATTTGTAGTCAGATTTACGTCCCAGGCGAAACTATCAACGTCACTAAACGAGGATTACTTAAATGGGAATGCAAGCTGAGTTGTTCAATGATGTGCCGCCTAATGACGTGCCGGAAAAGTCCACTTTACAGTTAGTCAAAGAGCTTAAGGAAGCTGGGGAAGATTATGAATTTTATCCCACCACCGACGAGCAATTAAAAGCAGTCTCCGGGCATATACGACAGTTATTTGCTACGTATGAAGTTACCAATCGATACGACGATCCAATAAGAATCCTCGACATCGGCGCCGGCGACGGTCGTTGTCTAACCGCTCTATCAAGCACAATTGCCGAGATTGATTCAAGAAAAGTGGTAAAACGGCTGGCCATTGAAAAAGCGACGACACAGATAAAACAATATGCGTCAAAAGAAATAGTCTTGATAGGTACCGATTTCTGGGAAACGAATTTTATTTCAAAAAGCACCGATTTTGGCTTTACTAATCCCCCATTCTCGGAATTCTCTCCTTGGATCCAAACTATCTTGGGTCAGCTTAACTTTAAAGCCCTTTATGCTGTTTTACCGCGGCGCTGGCGCAAGGACAAGGCTATTAAAGATGTCATCAAACGGCGCGATATCACTAATGTAGAAATTATCGCAGAATCAGATTTTATCGATGCAGATAGGGCCGCGAGAGCACCTGTTGACCTGGTGTGTTTTTATTTTGGAGAGGTGGATCAAGCTCGCATAGAGAAGAAAAAATTAATCCGCGAAGGCTACAAGCCAAAGCTTGGAGTCAGCGGAAATTGCAGTTTCCAGCTGTTCATCGAGGGTGAACTTGGGTTGGTTAAAACACATTCAGAAACCACCGATAAATTCAATGAATTTGTGGAGAAGGAGCGGATCCGGGCTGAAATGGCCAAACAAGGCACACGAAGCTATGAACTGGTAAAATCTAAGGGGGTTCTTGCCGCATTACTCGATCACTACGAACAAGACATGCAGCAAATACTCGAGCAGTACAAAGCTATCAGCAAGATCGATTCATCGTTATTGGCTGAATTAGGCGTAAAATATGACGCTATCCGAGAGTCTGTAAAGAATAAGCTTTTTGGTATGAGAAATATTTACTGGGACTTACTCTTTACGCATTTAACCCCAATCTCCAGCCGGCTTACCACAAAATTCAAAAAACAGCTTTTAACGACGTTAAGTAGCAATGCGCTTGATTTTACGTTGAAGAACGCGCTTTACATTGTTGATTTTTCGATAAATTATGCGAACAGCCTGGTCGAAGATAGTCTGATTTCTGTCTTTCGTGACCTGAGTTGTGAAAGTTCAATAAAGCGTTATTACAGTTCAAATGAACGGATGTATAACGACCGGTGGCGGCACAACAACACCGAGGACTATAAAGAATGTAAAATCGTGTTGGATTATCGTTTTATTTACAGCTCGTGGGGGAACTTTGGTACTTACTCTTGGCAGCTTGGGTTGAATGAAAGTGCCCGGGACTTTACCAATGATTTACTTGTGGTCATGAAATTGCTTGGCTATGGTAACTTGTTCCTAACCGAGGACATTACAAAAATGTCCGCAGGGGATAAATTAGCCATTCGGGGCACTGGTCCTGATGGTAAGGAAGTGGACTTGGTTCAAATAAGGTATTATGGAAACGGTAACCGTCACATTAAAATGAATACGGAGGCCATGGCCCGATTCAACACAACGGTATCACGATTGCTGGGCTGGGTTCGCAATCGCGAGGAATACAAGGAAGAAACGGGGTGCGAAAAAATGGATGTGAGTGTATGGGATGCGAAAGATCATATCTACATCCAGCCTAGTGCAGTGAAATTGCTTAACTAGCAAAAAGACATTGTTATTAAAAGGGGGCATAAAGCCCCCTTTAGTTCCGTTCTAGCCCTCAATTAATCTTTCGAGCTTAGTTGTTTCACTGATACTGCAATCGATAACAGTAGAGCGATAACAGTTAATACTAAAATAACTATTTCAACCATGCGAACGTCCTCCTTTGGTGGGAGGGAGTATGGCCAGTCATCTGCTTCCTTCACAGTTATCTCGTCAGACCGGTACTTACCGTCTAAAGGTATGCGTACTCCCAGTAAGTTTGGGAAGCAGCCATTGTTGTCCAAGCAACGGCCCGAGATAAATTAGGTAAAAAAGAGGATAAATATGCCTAATAACTCACATCAAAGTACGCCTTCAGAGCACTGTTATTATATACATGCATTATGAATTTGATAAGAGGGGATTTGATATTATCTTATAGATGCTCTATATTTAAGTTGTCTAAAGGTATGCGTACTCCAATACGCAAACAAATCAGCCCGTCGTCCAAACGGGCTTTTTTGTGTCTGAAATCAGACCAATCATCCAATTGAGTCCCTGGCTATAGCAAATGCCCACTCATTAAGTGACGTACCGATCTGTTCATAATCTCTAACAAGGTTTTCACTGTCAGTTAAATCAATAAGTTCTCTTAATATCACCCAAGAGAAAACACCAACCTTTTGCATCAAATGACGTACTTCTTCATCACTCAAGTTAGGCGTAATTATGTTACCCTGGCCAACCTGCCTTCCTGCGTTTTGGATACCTCCATGGGTAAAGCTGTGCATGAATGAGCGCATGTCTTCCCACATTCGGGAAAGAAGAGGGGGCAGGCTGATACTCGATTCTACTTTTTGAATCAAGACCCATGCACTTTCCCACTCATCTTTTTGAATACATTTATTAAGCTGCTCATCGGTGGCGCATCGATGTAACCACATGGAGCGGAACGTAGTTTCGAATAGTGGGCGAAGCAGAGCATAAGCAGATGCAAAGTTCCGTTTTTGTGCAAGTAACTGAATGGCATCACAATGATTAAGGCTAACAAATAACGGCTATTTGCAATCTAGGGTTGGAATTCAACCCTAGATAACAATTATTACATAGCTCAAATTAATCATCGTTTGGTTGGAATCCCTGCGAATTAGCACCAATAAACAACCTATATATTGGTTGGAAAGGTGACGATTGTAATTAGATTCTATTCTTTTCAACCAACCTTCTATAATGTTCACCAAGGACTGTTAGCCTGCACGATTTACTTTGCATCGCAGCATTCCACATATGATCCGCTCCGTCAGGTACAAGGAGGTTTAATCGGTTATATTTCTGAAGTACAGAAAATATTCTTGTGTTTTCTTCAACTGGGTTTGGCATTCCTTCGTCCCTACCTTTCATTTCTGGTTCAAACGTAGGATCAAGAGGAAATGAATATCCAGGAGTGGGGAACAATGTTGTAATCTTTCTTAAATCCTCAATGGATATAGCAGGGGAGGATTTTCTTAACGACACAAATTGCTTCACGTTTGTTTTGAAAACAGGGCGTTGTTCCCATGCCCCAAGAGATTGATCAATATGAGCATAAATACTCCCTGGGGTAATGTCGCCTGTTAAGTTGGCTGCACTACCGCTTAGTGCATCAACCAACAACGTGGTAAAAACTCCACGTCCATTTTGCTCTGTAGCGTACTGGTCTTTAGTTGAAGCAGTTAAAACTGTCACACCTTCGGCAAGCGACGCTAGTTGTCCAGCTTCAGGAGGTGTCCCAGCAATTCCTGAGTGACAACTATCAAGTATAATTAGTTTGTTTTTGGCTGGGGAGTTGTTTGCAATTGTCAGTATTTCTGTAAGTGAAACACCTTCATCGCCTCTTGCAGCATCCGATGTTAATAAATAACCTCCCGTAGCCTCAATATGACCGTGCCCAGCAAAATAGAATAAAGCAATATCTGCATCTGCTTTAAATAATTCAGTAATTTGGTCTTTTAAATCACCACGTTTAACTGTCTCGCTAGGTCCTGTTCCTGTCAGCAATCGGCAATCAAAATTCACAGAACCGCCATCGTGTCTTTCCAAAATTGCTTTTACGGAATGCGCGTCATTCACACATCCATATAGGTGTCCCCCATGCTCGTAATGGTTAACACCCACTATCAAAGCGATCCTCATAATTTCGTCCTTTATAAACTGTCTATGAAATTTTTAATGGCATCCCAGGTCCAAACAACAGTTTTGACACCTTCTACATTTGTCCTGTCATCCGTGTATGCCCAAACTCCCAAAACTTTTTTGCCTTCTTCTTTTGCACAAGCTATTTCCCACTTCTGACCACTTGACTTCAATGAGTTATTGCTAATAAGTGCAATGACACCGTCAGACCTTTTAATGCGAGTTCTTACTTTGGCCTTCCAATCAGTGTCGTAAGCTTCTTTTACAGACATATCGATATATTCAAAAGGGGAGTTGGTATTTAACGATTGACCCTTTAAAAAATCCCGCTGTCTCTCGTCTTCAATCGCAAAAGCTATAAATATCGTTTTTTTAGTAGCCATATATCAGTTCTCCATTTTATTGATAATTTAGTGTGTTCTTAATCTAATTCACCACTTTCAACCTGCTTAACAAGCGTAGGTATATGTGGCCCATACTCAACCTTTCCACGACCAGAACGGATACCGCTACCAACCTTGCGGGCTTCTGCCGAATATAGTGTCTTTGCGCGAATGATCTCATAGCTATAGCCACGCCCAAGTCGATTAGACATCTTGATCAATCCGTTCAAGCCTTCTGTGTAGGCATTAGTTATTGGGAACGGTGCATCCCAATAAGCAAAAATATCTTCATAGTGGTTGTGAACGGTTTTGACAAGCTTTTTGAAAGGCTCCATGCCATCGTCAGGTAAACTATTTTTCCATGCCTCAAATGCGTTCTGAGCTTTTTGCTTGTCTGGTTCATCATAGATAGCAAAGAAGCTTTCTTTGAAATCATAAGCAATAGACAATTCTGGTATTTGCTCACGCACGATAGCAAGAGCCTTATGTTCAGCAGGAGTCAGGTTAGCGGGTCGCTTAAGCGTCAGCCATCTGATTGATTTTTTGACATTAATTCTATCTTCCTTACTAAGCTGTACCTGATATTTTTTACGCTCTTCTTCTAATGCTTCAGATGCCATTTTAACAACATGAAACTTATCAATTACCAACTTTGCGTTTGGCAAAAATTCAGCAAAAGACCGTTTAAATGGACGCCACATATCGGTGCATACCCATTCGACTTTTTCACGGTTAGGCAATTCCTTAAAAAATGGTTTCAGGTGGTCTTGCGTACGCTGTTCCAGCATTTCAAATACGTTGTTAGTCGCAAGGTTTGTGATAACGCATCGATAACCTCCGGCCAAGTTAACCTCATCAATGCCCATGATAACCGGCGTTTCGTAACAAACCGTTTGTTCTAATTCATCAATCAAGTCATGCGCAATATTTTTCACTGTATTAACAGCGACGCCAGTTTGGTCTGCTAATGCCCTAAATGTGGTGCCGAGGCACTGTTGACGAATAACATCGACCAACCGTTTAGTTGCTCGACGCTTATCATCCAGAAAACTCAGTTCAGGCATAGCCATTTTTCCGCAGCTTTCACAACGAAAACGCGGTCTTTGCACTTCAAGCCGAACTGGTTCCATATATAGAGGGGTGTCAGAGAACTTGTTCTTGCGAGTTCCATGCTTGTGCATTGGAGTGTTGCAATCTGGGCACATTGGCGCACAGACCTCGTCGGCCACGGCTACAATGATTAGCGCCTTGCTCTCTTTATACATATCCACCGGTTTAATACCCGGTAGGTTTAGTAAATCAAGCATCAGGCTAGTCCAAATCCAAATCTATATTTTTACCATCTCTAAGCATTTCATAAATCACATCGACCAGAGCTGACATCCCTTGGCGATCTGATTTAAGTACCTGTGTGGCAAGTTTCTGATGGCTAGTAAGCGCACGAACAACAGCTTGTTGTACTGCGCCAGGTAAATTACCTTTTAGCGCCTGTTCTCGCGTGTTGCTCTCAACCTGAGCCATAACCACGTCACTTTCACCGGCAATTGACTTAATTTGGTTAACAAATGCAACCTGATCTCGAATAGGCGTAGCCTCCCCAAACAAACTATTGAGCTTTTCAATGATTTCTTGCACAAATTTGGGCTTGTCTCCTGCACCTCCACCACCACCTGGGCCGACAGGCTCTAAAACAGGCTTGCCTTCATCCTCAATAGGTTCAACAACACGCCCTTTAATATCAAAACCTGTAAGAACCAGTCCTTTCAAATCTACAGTTTCAGGGGCTTCATTGTGCAATCGCTTTTGCAATAACTTAGAAAAAGCAGCAAAATTCTCAAGCTCTGGATCTCCAAAATCAATAAGTTGTGCCACATAAGAATAGGTTCGGCAGAAGCGCCCTAGATCCGACTTAAAACCCAATAAGGATTTAATCTGCTCTGCATATTCATCTTGATGATGATCTGCTGATTTCATTCCTGCTTCATCACCTTGCGCACGAGCCTTTTCAAAAGCCCCCTCCCACGTTGCCATCGCATCGCGAAGCATTTTCATTTTTTCATTATAAAGACGAGTAGCAGCTTCTGTTGCCGCATAAAGCGCCTTGTGTTGCGGAGTTTGAGAGTGAGTAATATCGCGAATGGTTTTGAAGCGGGCTTCTTTGAAAGCGATCAAGTCTTTCTCGCTGTAAAGGCTATGTTCGTCCAATCGCTCTTTGATTTCATAAACAACGTTCAGCTCTTGAACATCATCAATATGCGCACCGTCGTCATAGAGTGAAAAGGCATACCGAACATTGGACGGATCATTCACAAAGTCGATTATGAATACTTCATCTTTTCCTGGAGCCATGCGGTTCAAACGTGAAAACGTCTGCACAATTTCGACGTGGTTAGCAATTTTTTTATCGACATACATTGCCACTAACTTCGGTTGATCAAATCCCGTTTGGAATTTGTCAGCAACTAGCATCACTCTATATTCAGGGCGATCAAACGCAAAGCGTAAGTCTTGACCTTGTACATCAGGATTCATGCTTTGTTCGGTAAATTCCTCGTTTTCGTCAATAACGAATACCTCTTCAAAAGCCTCATCATCATTGTGCATCACCTGTTTTCCAGTCATTTTGCCAGAAAAGGCTACCAACGAATGGATGAAACTGTATTCGCTATGCAATTCAATATAACGGTCAAACGCTTTCTTGTAGCGAATAGCGGCAGCTCGTGAACTTGTTACAACCATTGCCTTCGCCTTCCCATCTAAACGGTGCGCCACATTTTTAGAGAAATGCTCAATAATGAATTGGACTTTCTGAGTAACATTGGTCGGATGTAGTGCCATCCATTGAGCTAATGCACGTTTTGCTGCCTTACCACTCACACGCTTACTGTCTTCAAGCTGTTTCGACAGATTAAAGGCGGTTTGATACGGTACGTATCCTTTTAAAACATCAAGGATAAAGCCTTCTTCAATAGCTTGTCGCATGGTGTACTTGTGAAAGGCTTTGGGCGGATTTTCTTTTGATGTCGGATTTGACGCGTCTTCAGGCCGACCAAAGAGCATTAAGGTCGCGTGTTTAGGTGTACCTGTAAACGCAAAGTAGCTGATGTTGTCTGGCCGAGCACGCGATTTTTGCAGTTGCTCTAACAGTTCATCCACAGTCATGCTGGACATTTTCCCGTGCCCACTCATTCCAAGAGCGGTCTGTAATTTTGCAGCAGTAGAGCCTGTTTGAGAATTATGGGCTTCATCAATAATCACTGCAAAACGCTTACCCTTAAGCGCCTTGTCGGTAATAACGGCTTCCATGGCGTAAGGGAAGGTCTGAATAGTGACGACAACTATAGGTGTGCCATTGATCAAGGCTTCTGAAAGTTGCTTGCTTTTTGATTGCGATGACTTCTGACGATCTATCGCAGCAATCACCCCAAACTGGTGGTCAATTTGCTTTACCGCGTCCTGTAGTTGCCCATCTAATACATTGCGGTCAGTTACAATAATGACGCTGTTAAATACCGCATCGCCATTGTCTTCCCGTAATTTCACTAAATCATGAGCCGTCCATGAAATGGTACTGGTTTTGCCTGATCCTGCGCTATGGTCAGCCAGATAGGTCATGCCTGCACCGTTCTTGCGGGCATCAGCAATCATGTTATTCACTGCCGTCCATTGATGAAAACGCGGAAAAATGAGTGTTTCTTTTTTAGACCAGTTGCCCTGAATATCAACCACATCTTTTTTCTCTACATACACAAAGCTATGGAATATGCGTAACCATGCATCGGGTTGGCAAACATCCTCCCAAAAGTATGCGACGGGGTATTCAATGCTACCATCCGGCTTCTTCTCACCAGGCGGGTTGCCAGCTCGCCCCTCATGCCCCTTATTAAATGGCAGGAAGAAGGTATTAACCCCATCCAGTTTGGTTGCCATCATGATTTCAGAATCCGACATAGCGAAATGCACGACGGCACCGCGCTTAAAGGTCAATAACGGCTCTTTACGTTTGGTTTTTGGGTCAAATGGCAGTCGGTCTTGTTGGTATTGCTCCATAGCCGCTTCTGCTGACTGAGTGAAGTCCGTTTTTAGCTCAACAGTTGCGACAGGTAGGCCATTGATAAAGAATACTAAATCAATCGCAAACTCTCGCGCAGGATGGTATTTCAGCTCGGGCACTACACGCAGAATGTTGGCTTTATAGCGCTCTATCACCGCTTCGTTACGCTTATCCTCAGGCGCGGTTTCAGTCATTTCAATCAGACCACAGCCAGCAATTGAGAAGCCTTGACGTAGCACCTGAACCGCACCTTGTTGCTCCAATGCCTTAGTCAGTCGCTCCATCACCACGTCGAGGGTTTTTGTGCCGTTTAACCGCTCCAGTTTCTCCCACTTATCCTTTTGGCCGCTGGCTTTTATCCAGGCTTCGAGATCTTCCGGGTAAAGCGCTCGTTCTGTATCGTAGTATTTGGTATCTCCTAACTTCCAGCCTTGCTCGACCAGCCGTTCAATAATATAGCGTTGAAAGTGCTTTTCCTGATGAGCTGATGAGTTCATGCGGGTTCTCCTCGTAAATCTATCTGCCCAGTTACCGCAGCAGTGATAAATGCTGAGCGACGCTCTTTGAGTAAATTAATGCTTCGCTCTGTTTTCTCAACCAAGCTATCGTTATGTGCTAATTGCCTATCCACGTGTGCCGCAATTTCTGCTTGCTCTTCTTTGGGCGGAACAAGAACTTGAAGTCTTCTGACATCTTCAAATTTTAGAGATTGCCTTACACCGCCACCCATCCCATAGAAAACTTTGCATAAATCATATGATCTCATTAACCATGAAAAGTAATTTGAATCGATGTTACGCAAACTAACGGCCATGTATGCGGAGCTTATAATGCCTCTTTCTTGCACTAAAGCAGATCTAAGGCTTCTTTTATCATTTTGTAAATCAGTAAATCTAAATACAACCTCGCCCTGTTCAACTATTTGGTAAGTTTCATATGATTCGGGCACAAGCCCCATATTTCTATTTTCTGACTTTTGAATTACTCGGCCATAACTAAGAGATAAAATATTTGTTTCTACCAACCCGGTATTTTTTCTTTTCAACTCAGTTAATAGAGAAAAGAAAGGCTTTACCTCCCAATGCTCAGGAATTTTACCAATCCACTCAACCCTAGAATCTTTCATCTTCACATTAGGATTTAGGCCTTTTGTGACAGCATGAGTAATCTGCGCCTGACGCTTTTCTTTGAGCAGTTCGATGAAGCGGTTTTTTTTGGTGATTAGGTTGTCGATACGCGTTGTTTCGGTTTTTACTTTGTCTCTTATAAGAGCCTGCTCTGTAGATGGAGGCAAAGGCATTGGGATATTTCCTATACCTTCCCAGTCAGCACGAGGCATTTTTGCCCCTTCACATGTAGCTTCAATTTGCTGCGTTACATTGGTTGACAGAAGCCAGCTTTGAAGGAGTTCAGGCAGTACTTCCTCAGATTGAAGCACTAAAAATTCTGTCGAACATACGCCATCAAAATTGGCGATGATAGCTTTACGAAGATAGGGTCTTAGTTTTCCATAGAGAACTTGCCCTTTTTCAAAAACACCAACAGTAGAATCTTCAGTTTGACGAGAATTTCCCTCAGTTGGAAGATATCTTCCTGAGCCAGATTCAACGTCTTCTAATCCTATATAAATAATCTTCTCACCGGATTCCGAAGTTCTTGCCTTGTTAAGTTTTGCAAACCTTTTTATTGGAATAATTCTCCAGTGGCTTGGTATGTCTTCAATCCATTGAATTTCTGAGTCTTTATATTCTGGATAGGCTTTATAGTGACTCATTCTGTTGCCACCTCTGCCAGAAGTGCGGCGATTTCACCTTCAACCTGTTTCAATTCCGCGTCAATATCATGCAGTTTACGCGGTGGTTGGTATTGATAAAAGAAGCGATTAAAGTTGATTTCATAACCTACGCGACCAAGCTGCTTGTCTTTATCATCAATAAAGCTCTCGTCGATATAAGCATCTGGCACATGCGGCAGCACTTCACGGGCAAAGTAATCCTCAATCGATTCCAAATAAGGTACGTTTTCATAATCCGTTAAACCTGTGTCAGGCACTATATTGCCTTGCGCATCGACCACAGGCTCCGCTTCAGGGTCTTTACGGCCAAATGCAGCAAGCAAGGCAGTAATGAAAGTCTTGTTGCCTTTTACCTTAAGCAGCTTGGCATCAGGTGTTTTCACGGCTTCTTTGGTAAAGTTTTCTGCCCAGATGTATTCCTTGGTCTCACCCAACTGCGGCTGAATGGCCTCACGCCAAAATGCTTTATGTTCAACCGGTAGTTTCTGCCAGGTATCCGTTGCTTCTAACGTGGATAAACCTTGCTCATCAAGCTTAAGCGTCATCCGCAACGGGCGAAGCACTTTAATACGGCGGTAGCCAAAAACTTGGTAATCAACCATTTTAGAGAGTGTGTCATTTTCGCCAGCTGCATAAATATCCAATATCTGGCGGCGCTGATCATCGCTCACAATTCGGCGCTTGTTACCCTCATTCTTGATAGATGTCCAAAGGTCAGTGGCATTAATAAGTTGCACTTTGCCTTTGCGATTGTCAGTTTTCTTGTTGGATAAAATCCATAGATAGGTAGCAATGTTAGTTCTAAAGAAAATATCCGTAGGCAGTGCAACAATGGTTTCAACAAGGTCATTTTCAAGCAACCAGCGGCGTATTTCAGACTCGCCAGAGCCAGCGCCACCATTGAATAAAGGTGAGCCGGATAAGACAATTGCAGCACGTCCACCGCCATTGTTTGGCAATTCGAGCTTGCTAGCCAGGTGCATCAAAAACAGCATAGAACCGTCATTAATACGTGGCAAGCCAGGGCCAAAGCGGCCTAACTCACCCAATTTATGCTCTTTTTCTACAGCTGATTTGTCTTTTTCCCATTTCTTACCGAAAGGCGGATTAGATAAGCCGTAGTGGAAACGCTCTCCTGCAAACTGATCATTTGAAAGTGTACTGCCCTGAAGGATATTTTTGGAAAGATCACGACCTGGATCTGACTCAAGGCGACGGATGAGCATACCGGCTACACAAACCGCATGAGTTTCCGGTTCAAGTTCTTGGCCGTGAGGAACCAGTACCGGTGGAATTTTATAATGGTTGCCATAATCGGCAACATGGTTCATTGCGTCAGTTAAAAATCCGCCTGTCCCACACGTAGGATCGTACAGGGTACGAATAAGGCCCGGGCTTGCCTCAAACAGTGCATCATCAGGATCAAGCAAGAGTGCCGTGGCTAAATGCACGACATCCCTTGGGGTCATGAAATCTTCAGCGCCTTCATTAACCTCTGCACCAAAGCGGCGAATCAAATGTTCATAGATATTGCTCATCACCCTGTCTGGCACGGTGTCAGGGTGTAAATCAATACCAGCAAAGTTTTTGCAGATTGTGAAAAGTAACCCAGCTTTCTCAAGACGGATTATCGTGTTGCCGAATTCAAACTCTTCAAATATTGCTCTGGCATTATCAGAAAAAAGAGCAATGTAATCTTCTAGATTACGACGAGTTTTTGTACTACCAAGCGATGAAAGCGAATACTCAGAGGTGTTGTAGAAGGGATAGCCAGCGGTTTGGCGTAAAATTGGATCAAGCTCAACTTCGGCATCCTTAAAATTGTCGTAAGCCTCCCTTACTGCTTCTCTTGTAGATTCAAGAGCGCACTCCAATCGACGTAACAAAGTAAAGGGCAAAATAATCTTACCGAAGTCGGTATGTTTAAAATCACCCCAAAGGTCTTCTGCGTTTTTCCAAATAAAATCTGCCTGCGAGGCAGCTGAACCTGAGAATTCTGTCATTTCGGTCTCCAACCATCTTTTGCACAAAACAATACATTATGCAATAGAGTGTAGTCAACCAAGTTTTGCACAAAAGAAGAGTTATGCTATTTTATAAAATATTTCATGATCCAACCTCAGAATGCAAATAGCCCAAATAACATTGATGAAATGAGTTTATTCCGAGAGGTAGGCGGCGCAGAGCATAATTCTGTTAGTGGCCAGATACGTTCCAGATGCTCTCTTGCTTTAAAAATACAATCCATGCCCAGCTAACCTTTATTAATCTTGTATTTTCGCGTATTGCACTTCAAAAGCGTCTACAGCGTGCAATTTTAAGAACCTTGCTAGATTGTCCAGGCGCCATGTCCGCAGCGCATCAGAACGCCCGTGGCGCATAACGTATGCTGTTTTAGTATCAGCGTTAATTGCAAAAACAAAAAACTTAAGTTCATCATCTTTACTTTCCTGAGCGATGACTTTGGTGATCGCCTTATCGGTAAGTCGCTCAGCAAATGCACCTTCTTTTAAATGCAATAAACTATTCATAATTAACAATATGCCATAATGTTTGACACATAATGGCATATTGTCTCAATTGAACGCTAGGCTTAGTTACTTTTTTGAGGTCAGAGTTTGATTCTTCTTTATGAGATCTGTTAAAAATTTTTCGGCGGTGTATTTCGAACTGAATTCATAGAGATTCTTAGTCGTTAATAGTATTTCAACATGACTAAGTTCGCTTTTGGGGTAGCCATCATGGGTAAGGGGGTTAGAAATACAAAATGCATCTACTGGAACACGTTTTAATGCCTCTAGCGGAAATTCCCCTTCGGCTTCTTTCTTTGCCTCTCTACGCGCCCGGGCCCGTGCTCCTGCGTCTCTTAGTTTTTGCATTCCATCAGACATTGCTCTTTCCCTGCCCTATTTGATTTTATTAGTCCTCAACCTATTCCCGTAGTGCGATTCCTACACCTCAGAGTCTTGCCTGTCAGTTTAGTTTCTATGAAGTCGGTTGTTGCTTCGGGGACTCCGGAGTTTATCAATGATTCGAAAAACTCAAGCTGTACCGGCAGATTCTCCACCAGCGCTTCTAATCCTACATCATAGCGTCCCTGTAGCAAATTATCATCTGTTGCGGAAGGACTGTTTGGCATCAACCATGCTTTATAAACATTGGTTTCTGACCAGTACACTACGCGGTACCAATAGTCTGGAGTTGTCTGGCCAAATGTCGAACTAAAGAAATCGTAATCTGTTGTATTTGGATCATCGAGGGTACCGGCAACTACCAGTAGAGGCTCTATATCGCGATGGCACTCAATGATCGACTCTGTTTGAAAGTACGCCCCCCCTCTCCGATTGAATCCAGAGGCCTGAGGTGCCAGGTTCGAAAATTGATTCGCTATTTTGCTACTCATTGCACTATTATCCAGATGGTTGGAAGCCGCCAGATGGCCCACATCGTAGCTCTGTGCTATTTCGTTGCGCTTAAGCACAGCCTGGTAAGTGCGAAATGAATGCGCAGTGAGAGGGTGGCATTGGGGAGCCTCTGCAAGCAATGTCTCGTCATTGATATAGCTAGAATATCTGCTAGCGTTACCAGTGTCCTTTCCGACTTTGTATTGTACTGCAACAGGTAGTCGGGTTTGGCAGTCCATGGTTGATATATAGATGCCATGGTTAACTGTATGAAAACGGGGTTCTGCGTGAGCTGACAGCGACAACAGCATTAACGTGGAAATAATCAAACAATTACGAAGCATGTTGTGCACTCTCCTGATTAAGCCTTGAAATGAACTTATCCAAATCATCAATGGAAATGGTAATGTTTTTGAATGGCAGTTCTGTGTCTCCATGTTGACTATTCCCGTTCATAATATCGCCCATACCCCTCAATCTTAGATCGTGCTCCGCTATTGCAAATCCATCTTGAGTTTTACAAAGCACTTCCAATCGTTCTCTCGTTTTAGGGTTCGTTATTAAATCAGGGCAAAACAAATCGCAATAACCCAGCCCACCTTGCCGGGCCACCCGGCCCCGAATTTGATGCAGCTGTGTCAGACCGAACCGATCAGGGTGACATATGATCACGCGTTGTAATGAAGGTATTGTCATGCCCACCTCGACCATGACCGTTGAAACCAAAATTGGTTTAATTCCCGATCTGAACGATTCTATAGCATCTCTATTCTCCTCATCAGAAAGGCCGGCATGCGCCAAAGCTACCTGACCTGGGCAATAAGCTTGAAATTTGCTTGCGATCTCCTCAGCTGATTTTAATTTAATTTTGCTTTCTGGATTAATTTCACGCTGGGGGCAGATAACTAACACTTTGTGGCCGTGCCTGATATCGTCCATCATCTCTTCAAACATGGGACGCCGCTGATCCGCATCGCGTATTTTGGTGACGATTTGCTTTTCTACGTGACAACCTTTGAGTGTCAGAATATCTCTATGCCCATAAATAGCTAAGGCGAAAGAACGCGGAATAGGTGTTGCTGATACCTCAATACAGTGCGTGTCAGTCGCACGTAGAGCCTCGCGTTGCGAATGGCCCAATTTCTGTTGTTCATCGATAATGAGCAAATCCAGGCGGGGCAAAGCTTTGTTTAATAGGGACGTTGTCCCAATTAACACGTTTGCCTCCGCGTCCCTGGCTGTATCAGTTCCACCGGTAACCAATGCAACTGACATCCAGGGAAAGAATTCGACAAATTCTGAGTGAATTTGTCTGGCCAAATTGACATTTGGTAAAAGCACTGCGGCGGTTTTACCTGCCCAGGCGAAATAAGCGGCAATTAAACCGTATACGATGGTTTTGCCTGATCCAACATCCCCCACCAGTAATGCATCAACCAATTCACCGGCCCGAACCTGCTTTATCACATGGCCGATAATTCGTTTTTGTTCTTTCGTTAACTCAAAAGGGATGTTCTGGACTAGTTGCAGGTAGCCGGCGCTAAGAAACGGCATCGTCCTTACCGCTTTTTGCTTGGGAGCCATCAAGTATTGGCAAATAATGAGTGTACTTAACACACGAAGCCGCTCCATGGCTTTTTCAAACACTTCAACATCGAATGGCTTATGGGCATGGTATAAGATTCGAGGAATGTCAGAAACCTTGATGCCTAATATACTTTCAATCTGGTGGCGTTGAATTGGAAGACTGCCCAAAGTTTCAATTACGTGCTGGCTCGCCGCATCAATGGATTGGGTAAGATGTGATTGCACCAGCTTGAATGTAGTTAATGCTGTGATTTTCCCTGACTTACCTTTGTAAACCGGCACCACTTTGCCAGCAAATTCCTTAGGGACAATTTGCGCATCATCCAAGAATAAACGGCCCCCGTAAAAGGAAGCATTACCTTTTACTACAAGGGGAGCATTAACTGGGTATAACTTTACTTTATCCCTGACATCACCAAATAGACTGAAGCGAGCCGTGTTTACGCCATCTGAAATAGTAAATACAGTGCGAGGGCGCTTATTCGACCAGCGAACTTCCGGCTCTGACTTAACAAAACCAGCCAAAGTGAGTTGCGAATTTGGGATGATATCTCGTGGGTCGAAGTGGTTCTGAATCGCACGGTAATCTTCGACTCCAGAAGGTAAGAACAGTGCGACATCTTTCAGTTCTTCCATCCCTAATTGTTTTAATCGACCCGGTTTAAAAGACATCTAAGAATTCATCCTTTAAGCCGCGACTTTACGTGCCGTATTCATCAGGAAATAACCTACAACCTTTCGGCAGATGGATGGATATTGCCCTTTGTGCCGGCAGTAGACCTGCTCGATCAGTCGGCCCTGCTCACTGATAACAGACCAACATAGCGCTTTTCCATCGGGGGTTGTTATGAAATTGACGTAGAACCCTGCATGTTCAGTAATAGCAAGGCCAATGCAATGAGGAAGTGCAATCAACCCCGCGTCCTTTAACGCATTACGTTTCATACTTGGCGTGGCCGTGCTGGCAATAAAAATGGTAGTTTGAATTGGAGTCTTACATGCTTTTCCTACAGATAAACCATACTTAGCAATTGCTTTGTCTAACATGGTGTGGCCGGTCTTAAATTCCATGTTGCTCTCCTTGAGATATTGACTGATAAGGAACCCAAAAGGGGGAAGCCCCCTTTTGGGTTTACTAAATACAATTCAGAAGTTTTGGGTGCTGAAGCCCGATCGGGGCGAACGGGATATCATCGTCGTCAAAATCAAAATCCGGTTCAGCCATCGCTGGTTGTCTATTTGGTTGAGCTTGTTTCTGCTGATTTTGCGGACGCTGCCGGTAACCGCCTTGACCACCTGTTTGAGGTCGCTGCTGTTGATTTTGCGGACGCTGCTGGTAACCGCCTTGACCACCACCTGTTTGTGGTCGTTGCTGATTTTGAGGGCGCTGCTGATAACCGCTATTGTCTTGATAACCACCTTGAGTGCCACTGTCACTTCGTCCACCCAGCATTTGCATTTGGTCAACTACGATTTCGGTGGTATATCGGTCTTGGCCCTGCTGATCCTGCCATTTACGGGTTTGTAATTTACCCTCGACATAAATCTGTGCGCCTTTTTTGAGGTACTCTGCCGCTATCTCCGCTAACCGGCGATACATAACCAGACGGTGCCATTCCGTGCGCTCTTGTAGCTGCCCCTGCTGGTCTTTCCAAGACTCACTGGTTGCTAAGTTGAGGTTCGCTACTGCATTACCATTTGGCATATACCGAACTTCTGGATCGCTGCCTAAGTTTCCGACCAAAATGACTTTATTCACACCACGTTGCATACTTGTTCTCCTACGGAATTTCTTGATTCACAATCATCATTACATTGTTCAAGAAACCGGCAATAAATCTGGAATACGGATAAACAGTATTTGAAATGTCGTGGAAATCGGCGAATAGAGAGGTCTGAAATTACTGTTCTAGTAAATTCATCAGGCGCACGAATTTAGCCATGTCTGAACAATTCAGGGACAGAACGCCAGCATAGAATGGAAACTTACTTACTATGAGGAGCGTATTGTGAAGAAACTTGGATTCGCAATTTGGGGTTTGTCACTATTCATAAATCAACATGCTTATGCGAACCAGCCAGGATGTATTTGGCAGGACGAGGAAATCGAACTAGGCGATTCTGTCTGGATTGAGGATCCTGTCATTGTCGCTAACAGTAAAAACGAGCTCAAACAAAAGGGTTACGACGATGCAACGATAGAGAAAACCATTAAGCAGTGTGATTGGTGTGGATTCAGGGTGGAATGTGTTGCTGAAATAGCTCTTAATGAAGATGCGGCGCTTGCTGGTGACATTGTTTCACAAGTCAGAGGTGTCATGGTGCTGAACCGGTACAGCAGAGATTTTTATCGGCATTTAAAATCAAAATAACCTTGCTTATCGTCTTACATTCCATTTATAGCGATTCTTATATATTCTAAGAACTCGAAAGCAACTGTCATGGAAGATGAAAGGGTATATATGGTTGAATTTTTGGAAGGCCTTTCAGGAGTATTGGAGTTTACTAAAACCCAAATTCAAGTCGTAGCTATTGGGTAAGCGATCAATTTAGACCGTCTTTTCCCGGCGGAGCTACCCCG
>CEQX01155793.1_pt1 | contig 24450 bp, 24 predicted proteins | sample 356261 | NCBI WGS metagenome assembly CEQX01 (sample SAMEA2621076, study PRJEB7988) | marine metagenome | isolation source: saline water (ENVO:00002010), including | reverse complement strand
GCCGGGAACGGAGCAGCCCTACTCGGAGCCATGGGTGCTGTGGGGTAACGGGATGGAGGAAGTGTGTGGGTTTAGCTGAGGAGAGCGCACGTCAACCTTTGGAACTCCCACTTTGAGGTTTTTTTTCATGGTCCTTCTGAATATGTATTCAGTCTCTCATTTTTTAATTTGGTCTACTGCAGGGCGTTTTTTCCTAACGAACTGGCAACTTTTTGTCATTTTAAGTGTTGGATGGGAACTGCTCGAACTCGTCCTTCCATTCGAATTTGCTGTTGAAGATTGGGGGAATAAGTGTATGGACTTAGTCGTCAACACTCTCGGCTTTCTTATTGGTTTGCGACTACGTTATGATGGATTGATAGATCAAATATCAAACACAACATCACAAAACCAACCAGGTCCTTGAAAGTCTGGAACGCTTTCCCAACTCGACTGTGCAACTTCATTTTCTAAGAGTTCAATAAATTGAAGTTCATGGCTTGTTACTGCTTTAATTTCAATCTCTTTTTCAACCGCAACGGATTTGACCCAAGATACTTGAGCGGAAAGTATCGCTTCGGATGTGCTCCATGCAACTGATATGAGGCAATCTACAAGCCACTGATTGTGAATTTCCGAACGGTAAAGAACTTCTTCTAACCATTGAACGAGTAACAAATCCCAATGTTGAACATCGTCAACAACTGGTGAACTTATTTGCCATTGTGCAGTATGCCGTATGTGGCTATTGATTGATTTTTGACCCTGTTCTGAAAGAAGTATATCTTGCATTCCAATGGTAGCCTCCGTGATGAGTCTACTCGGACTTGATGCGAAGGCTCGCAATCCAATATCAGCAGTAGTTGGCCTCGGCCAGGAACTCATGCAAGCACCTCATCGCTTCGAAACCTGAAGGTTCCATGACATTTCTCCAATTCGATCAATCAAATCTTCTCTGCTGAGGACAAATGATTCGGTTTGGTGAGCACCGAGTATGCATTCACATGCGGCATTCGCAAGCAGTGCTGTGTTACGAACCGAGAGGTTCTTTGAAATTGCAACAGCAATAGCTACGGCCGCAGCATCGATTAAACCAATCATTTGACGTAAATCATCGAGTGTACATGGGGCGTGCACAACCTCTTCCTCCTTTGAGTAAATGGTCACACCTGCTTCTCCTGAAAGGACTACTAAATGCTGCCAACCATGTGTTTCAATAAGTTGGTTCGCAGCCTCACTGCCAGTAGAAACTCCAAGTCTTCTCCTCATCAATTCAAGACCTTGCGACTGAAATAGAATCCAATTAACGCCGTGAGTACGGTGTAAACCTGTAAGTTTCGGGTCTGCAATAATTTGGACATCATTGTTTTTTGCAGCATTGATGACACGCTCTGCACCAGCATCATTTACAACGCCTTGACCGTAGTCTGATAGAATCACAACATCGGAGGTTGTAATTTCCTCTATCGCTTGGTCATAAAGCGATTCAGATGCATCACTTGGGACTGGATTATCATCTTCGACATCCCATCGTAACAACAGTTGTTCATCGCTAACCAAACTTTCACGAGTAGCAAGGAGGCGAGTTTTTACCGTAGTTGTCCTTCCATCGATGATCGAAATCCCATTTGTGGAAACTCCTTCTTCATCAAGTAATTGAAGGATGTTGAGTCCTGCACGGTCGTCGCCAACGACTCCGAATAAATGGCTCTGCAATCCCATCGATTTGAGGCCTCGACCTACGTGGGCGGCAGCACCAACATCTTCTTCTCGCATTGTCTCACGCAAAACTGGGACAGGTGCCCTTGAGTTGAGATTGTTTGCATATCCGTGAATATAGCAATCCATCATGATGTCACCAATGAGGACCACTTTGCATTTCTCATCAGACCTCAATTGGCTTTTGAGCTTATTGAGTTCTTCGTAGACTGCCTCTTCCTCATCTGACATTCCCATAGTAATCCTCTCATGTGTTCGTAAGAAATCATTCACTTGATATTATCGCGCAATTCTGCTAGCAAGGTCGCATGTTGTCCGTCTGTAATACCCAAGGTTTCACGCAACGTAGCCAGCATGGCACCTTCATCACTGGTTATCACTCCATCATTCATTGCGGTTGAGAGAGTTGACTTATAGGTCAAGAATTTTTCAGAAACCAGTGGTGATTTTTTTGCTTCTTCGAGTAATTTGTCATGCGTAAGTCGGTCGAAACCATATGCAATCCTTACTGTTTCAAGAAGGGCGATCTCATCGTCAACCAATTCACCATCGACCATGGCTTGTCTTAACATGTCACGATAGATTTCTTCAGGTGGTGATGCTTTCTGCTCCTTCCTTGCTTCGTCAGAAAGTCGTCGAACTCTTTCTGGATGCATGCCGAGAAAATCAACGACTTCAGACAACAAGTATTGCTCATCACGAGTGATTTTTCCATCTTCCCACGCTCGAGCAAATAATCGGCGCACCAAATGCTCCCCTGCTTGTGCATCCAAGGATGCTACGCCTTCAGGGTTTGACACTGGCGATACCACTGGATTTTCATTATAATTCATGGTTTCATCGATATGCGAGAGTAATTCAAGCGTAGCTTGACCACCTTTACGCAATTCTGATAGCACAATCTTTTGGCCATCTTTTTGAACCAGTTGTGAAAGAATTTTTTCACGAAGTGAACTTGCTTTTTCTCTACCAAGTGGTGTTAATCCATACACTTGTCTTCGCTGTTTACCACCAGGTACATGGCGTTTTGATTTTGTGAGGTCACCTCTCTGTTCCAAACGTTTGATCGTACGTGGGACGTGCTTCCTTTGGACATGAACTGCAGCAGAAATCCCTGCCTGGGTTAGTGCTGCAGGGGCCTCCCATTCACCTTCGGGCAAATTATTGTCACATAGATGCAGGAGCATACGTTCTTCTGTGGTTAATGAACCGAGATAACCGTCCACCATGAGACTCCCCATGTTGTCGTAGAAGCGAAAGCACATAGGGGCATCGGTTACCCTAAACTCAAATGAGGTGATGATAACGGCGAAGCATGGCGAGGCAGAACCGAAAGTTCACCCCACGTCAGCGCACAACTCGTCCATTAGGGGTCTCACTTACTTCGAATCAGCCACCAGTCCAGCCCTTGCAACCGCCTTCCTATCGCAATGGTGATTGGTTCATTGACCCTCCACTTGCCTCGAGGTTGTATCAAAAAAGTGGTATTGGCAAGATGCAAAGCGATGAGAGTATACTGTTAACTGCTGAAGAGATTATGTTTTGCCATTGGCACCGTCACGTGCCCTTGCCCCATGATACGTGGTTCGAGGAATACGTCACCAATGACCCAGATTTCATTGCCCGTAGCATTGTATTTGATACTGCAAGAAGCGGAGGTGAAATTCTTATTCCGGTTGAAAATGTTTCTGAAAAGTGGGGTGTCGAAATACTTGAATCAACGTGGGCATTACGTTGGAACCGAGAGCACACTTTTTCCAAGCAACCTCCTGTAGCACACGTACGATGGGCGTGGACGACCGATCGAATCGATTGGGCTGAAATGTTGCATTGGACCAGAGAAGTTCACTCACACGGTATGCTCGCAGAATTTTTCGTCATCGATGAAGAAATGGATGTGACAATGTACCTACTGGATATTGATCAACCGAGTGGCCAACAGGCGCTTTGGCAATCATTTTCTTCGCAAGAGAAACAGCATCTCGAAGGATTATGGAATCAAAGAATCGGTAGAGGGACGGGTTGGTTTATCCCGAATGTAAGCGATTGGCCATGGGAGTCAATAGGTGTGGAACATTTGTCTGGGCGCCATCTTCGTCAAGAGGAAGGAGAATTACTGCACCTTTTGTTTAATAATCTCGACATACCCAGTGAACTCCAACTTTACAGTGATTTAATGTCACGCGGTGTTCTCTTGCGACCTGGATTCAAGTTTGGAAGTAAATGGCGTGTGTATGAAACTTCAGTTGGCGACGCTCACGCTCCGTGGCTCGTTCAGCCCGTTGAATTAGCCCCACACACTTGGGAAGGGGCATGTCTCGCAGTTCGCTTGTCGGAAGGAGTCAACAAAACCTGGCTATGTGCCCTTCATTCGGATGATGAATGGCATTATTTGCACATGCAACGCTGGTTACCTGGTCGAAATTGACTCACTCGGTGTCATCGAACGTTCGTCCCCACGCATCCGTTTGAACATCTAAATTCTCAGCCGGCATTACCTGTGATACTGTAACAGGGGGATTTGTTCCAGTCTTCGGTTTTCTGTCAACCATACCAATAGCTATCCAAAGAATGAGTATAATTCCAGCACCACCGAGTAAATTACCAGGCGTCCTCAACTCATCGATGAAATTTCTCTCCCCATCAACGGCAGTATAAGCGAGATTGATTGTCCAGCGATGTCCACTCTGTGAAATCAAAATAAGCTCGCCATCGACAGACATTCGATCAGCAAGAAGCCCGTTCGGTTCGATTTCAATAACTGCCTTATCCGTTCCATCAAGAAGAATTTGGTTTGAAACGGAGCCTATTCTTGACATTGGCCCGTCAAGTTCTACCGTAAATGTTTGACTTGAGTTTCCTTGAGAAAAGATTGGGACTTCAAGTGTTGATTTCTCAAAGGCTGCTAATGTTCCTGTCGAATCGGTTTCAAGTGGTATTCTTCCAAGAGTTAAAATCTGGGTTTTGAGATATAATGAATCTTCACCGCAATGTATGAATCCTTCGATAATGGAAATTGAGTTTTCTGTGGCAGGAGAGGAGTACTGCAATTCAATCTCTGTGTCAAGTCCAGAGATTGTGTATGTTTGTTCTGAAAAACCTCGTCCATCGGACAGCACCAATTCATGTGAAAGCTCACATGGTTGTGTGGTTGAAACGACAAGTGGAAAGTTATCTGTGAGTAGATATACGCCACCGTAATCTGGGATGTCAATTTGAAATTGGGATGTACAATTTGGTGCACTGAAATGTATTTCTACAGTAATGTTGATTTTGACTGTCGCTACCCAAGGTACCAGAAATCCATCGTGCGTAAAAATTTGAACACCGCTTGCCCCAAAAGAGGTGTTGTTGAGGAATAAATCAGCGGCTTCACCAGAGTTTGCACCACTTAGCAAATCTGTTCGCCCGTCTGCTTCGATTACTCTCAACCATGGTTGGTCGGAATCTCGGTTGAGTTCATTTTTTTCTTCATCACCCACGCTCCTGTCTTGATAGGTTACCAAGATGCCAGAACCGGGTAAATGTTGGTCAAATCCTGAGTTTGAGCGGTATTCAATCCAGATTGTTTCCATGTCATTAAGCGGTATTTTTAGCGAGGTTCCGTTTTCACTCATACCTTGCATTTGAATGGATGGACCAATGCAAGGTGCTTGAGCACTTTGAGGCCATGTGAGATCCAGTTCTTGACTCCGACCTGCCTCCAAAAGGTCGAGTGATGCTGCAGTTGGTAAGGCTGGCCAAACTCCACCTCCATTCCAATTACCGCTTGCCATGATATCCCAATCACCAACTCCTTGCCAATCGTTCAACTGGTGTGTCTCATGAACTGGATAAAGGTCAAGTGCACCCATTTGGTGGAGCATTTCGTGAAGAATCGTACCCATTCCACTGGACCCGGTTCGAAGACTTGCCATAGTATAGTGAGCGACTTTGACATTACCATCAACAAGAATAGGCTGGTCGAACATTGTGAAATGGCTCCAGATGTTAGAGGTCTGCCCTGGATTTTCCTCTTGACCTTTTGTTGAATGGAGAATGAGTAATCGGTCAACATATCCGTCACCGTCCAAATCGTATTCGTCCCAGTCGACCAGAGTCTCGTGATCGTTTACAGTTTGTTCAGCCAAAGACATGGGGAGGAATGTTCCATCACTCGCCGTATCTCGGTTTTCATTTGAATCACTACCATAATCCGAGAGTGCTCCATTTGCTCTTGTTATTTTAGAATGCACATCAATTTGGATTTCTGACAAACCACCTGATAATTGGTTGATGTAATTTTGCGCAACATCGTCGAGCAAGGTTTGTGCCTGTTCAGGCCCCCAAGCATCCGTTGCCGGCTGTTCTTCAAAATCTACAAGGAGTACCAGCCATCGTTCATTTTCTTGCAAGGGAACCAGCGGCACCTCTTCTTCAGTGATAGAAATGGTGTTTTCTGTCATCCACAATTCAATAGTGTCGTTATTTGTAAAACTCCATGAGCTTGCCAATAAAAGTGCGACGAGGATTGGAATGCCATACCTCGGACTCATGCTACAAGGAGGGCCATTGAGTGTTTGAATGCTTGGCTTTTATGGTTCGATTAGATCGCAATTGCCGAAACTCCAATTGACTCGAGTTTTGATTGAATCTCTGAAACATCTTCTGAATCAATCCTAAGAACAATTTGGTTTTCATGTTCCAAAGTTGTGGCCGGTATCTCAACCTCTCTTGTATCAAGAATCAGATTCTTCACTTCTGAATTTTTGAGAACCGACACAATTCGTTCTGCCATCTTTGCTCTTGGCCAGGGGTCAAATAAGCAAGCGATTGACAATTCAAGTTCAGTGATGTATGATTGAAGAGGGAATGTTTTCCTGCCAACATTCCGGGTGCTACGGAGTTCTCGTAGGGAACAGCCAAGTGATTTGCAGTTCGATTTGAATGATTTTGGTATCGATTCTGGAGAGCACCCACGGATTACAACATCGGATAAGCGGTGGCGGATAATTTTTTCAAGAATAAATTCACGTTCTTTTATCGATGTGCAAAATGAACCGACTGAATGTATCGGAATTGGCGAATTAATCTCTTTTGGAAGTGGAACCGAGTCAGTGTTGCACGAACAATCGATGAGGAGAATCTTACGTAGTTCTCCTTCTGCATCCATTATTGGTTCAAAACCATTGAACGGGGATACTTTGCCTCTCAGCCATCTTCTCGAACTTAGTTCGATAGTTGCAATTGCAAAAGAAGAAAGCAGAATTGCCAATCCACCAAATTCGGGCAGTGATGCGAGTAGTAACAGCAATACAAGTCCATAAATTCGAGTTCTCCACCAATCTGCTGTTTCTTCATTGAGCATTCCAAGGATACCTGCGAGCATCATAGCTAACACAGCACTTGCTACAATTACTTCAGTCCATATCACTGCGACAACAATGGAGAGCATGTGAACAGCATCATAATGCGCATCCAGTTGCATGGAGAGATGCGTTTGGTGCCCGGTGTCAAACAGCATTGGAAAGAGCAATCCGATTGTTAAAATAACTGTAATCAGCGTAGTTATTGTTCCGGTAATTAACCATGTAATCACCCACATACGCTCGCTGGGTAGCAGACCTGGTTTGGCAAACTTCCACATCTGATAGAGACCTATAGGCATCACGGTAAGGATTCCGAGAAGAACGGAAGACATCCATCGTACTGCGCTCCACCTCGCTGGATCAAAGAGGTTGAGACATTCACCTTCGCATGGGTCCAGTTGACCGAGCAGATTTTCTAAGATTGCGTCAATTTGTGTTAGCCACCAAAGTGTTGTAAGAGATGCCAAGAAGAGAGTCAGTGTCACTCTCGAGGTTAATTCATTCAGATGTTCTTGAACATGGTTCGAAGTGTCATGTTCAAGTTGAAAAGACATGGATAAGCCTCAGGTCCCAAATAGGAATATGAAAACTCAAACCCTGTCTTTGGCTTGAGCGACAGCACGGGCTTGGACAATTGTTCGATAAACACCGAATATAGCCCACAGCGCCAACATGCCGAGCGTCAGTAATACTTGCCATGATTGACCCCCATCAACTGCCCATGCAAACAAGAGCAGCATGATTGCAGCGAGGGCACTGCGTCGAACACCTTGCGGTATGGCAAGGCTACGGTCCAGATGTTCAGGTCCGCCCCCGAACTTTCTCTCGTAAAATTCTCCTTGAACGACTGCTGCTACAATGATGATTGAAAGTGTCGTGAAATAGAACAAGTTTCCTTCATCAAAGAATAAGTGAGAAAGTTCTTCTTGGCGCTCTGCTTCTACTGCTGCGGGGTCCTCTTCTGCAACAAAGAGCGCATCGTAATCTCCAACACTGATTGTTCGCAAGGTCAAGTTTTCAGGATTATCGTTGGTTGCCGTTCCTGGCGGACTGATAGAAAATGAAACAATATTCCAAGTGTCACCAGCATCAAAATTTCCGTTACCGTTCACAGCATTACCGACGAGTTGGAATGGAATTGAACCAACATCTGAACTTGGTGCGGTCCAAGTTATTTCCCAATCATTGCCAACGTCGGATTGCGATACACCTCCGGTTGGGCTTCCTGCATCTTCAACAGCCATTGATCCTTCTCCAGGGGTTAATGTTCCCATGTTGTAATCCCAAATCATGTAACCACCTTCGAGGTTCGAAGCATGTTGGAGAGAAATTGTGAAATTGTACGTTTGGTCGATGGTATAAGCTCGTGGGACTCCAGAGATAGAGACGACTACGTCGTTGGATGGAGCACCGTCACCATGACAACTGCATCCTGTTTCGACAACGAGGTTTTCGCCGTTTTTCCAAGGGGGTCCACCGGGCATTGCGAACACCGGTGCAACCATGAGAAGACTGACTAATGTAATCAGTAACCATCGTGAATTACGCGATAGCAAAGTGTCACCCAAATCTTTCCACCATGCCCAGCCCTTTGAACGTTCCTTTTACTCATGCCCCTAAGGGGCATGAAAATGTGTCGAAATTTAGTCGTCAAATTTCCTTAATTGCCGTGTTGAGTTCAGACATCATGGCCTTACCATCACCAAACAGCATCATGGTTTTATCCATGTAGAACAGGTCATTGTCCACGCCAGCATAACCCACAGAGAGTGAACGCTTGATGATCACAACTGTTCGCGCCATGTCTGCATCGATAATCGGCATACCTGCGAGTGGTCCTTCACCGCTCCTCGCAGCCGGATTGGTCGTGTCGTTTGCACCGATGATTACCGCAACATCACAGTCAGGGAACTCGCCGTTTATTTCATCCATCTCGATAAGTTGTTCGTAGGGTACATTAGCCTCAGCAAGCAAGACGTTCATGTGTCCTGGCATTCTTCCAGCAACTGGATGGATAGCATATTTGACTTCTGTATCGAATTTTTCGGCAATCAAATCTGCGAATTCCTTGACTTGGTGCTGGCATTGTGAGACCGCCATTCCATAGCCAGGAACAATGATGACTTTTTGTGCACCATCGACCATCATGGCTACTTCATCAGCATCAGAGCCAACTTTGGTTCGAGTAAGCGATTCTTTCTCCCCGCCTCCGCCAAATGACTTGAACAGAACATCAAGCAGAGTTCGGTTCATTGCTTTGCACATGATGAACGTGAGGATAAGTCCAGATGCTCCGACCAGCGAACCAGCAATAATGAGAACCGAGTTTCCGATGATGAATCCGGTGAACGCTGCAGCAATACCAGAGAGGGAATTGAGTAAGGAGACGACAACCGGCATATCTGCACCGCCGATAGGTAAAACAAGAATGATACCCAGCAAACAAGAAATTCCAATAATTCCCCACATGTAATCTGTGTTCGTAGGTTCACAAATACTGTAGTAAATCAATACGCCAACAGCCACCAAGAGTAAGACTTTGACACCGTTGAGCCAACTTGGACCCCATGTAGGTGTTTTAATCCACTTTCCAAAGACGCTGATTCCGCCTTTGAGTTTGTACATTGCCAGTACTGAACCGGTTAATGTCATCCAACCAACCAATGCTGAAAGTCCGGCCGCAACCATGGTCACGGTTAATTCAAGACCTTCAGGAATTGTATTTGAGTTTTCGATGTACTTTTGAATTTCTGAGAGCGCTACCAGTGCAGATGCAGCTCCACCAAACCCGTTAAACAGAGCAACCAATTCAGGCATTCCAGTCATTTCTACGCGAACTGCGAGCCAATAACCAATGAGTGAACCAATGACAAGCCCCGCAATAATCAGCGTCCAGTATGCGGGTTCACTCGCTAATTCCATGTTAAGGATGGTCGTCAGTACGGCAACCAGCATACCTGTTGCACCAAGTTGGTTTCCGAATGGTGCGGTTCGAGGATGGCCTAATTTTTTGAGACCGAAGATAAACAAGGCTGCTGAAATTAAATATCCAATTGATACCCAATCTTCCATATTAAGCACCTCCTCTCTTCTTTCCAGCAATCATGTTCAGCATTCTGTTTGTGACCGCAAATCCGCCAACCACATTGATCATAGCCAAGACGACCGCAACAAATGCGAGGATACCCGAGAGAACAGTATCTCCTCCCTCATACAACACATTTGCACCAATAAGTGCACCAATGATACTTATTCCAGAAATTGCATTTGCACCACTCATAAGTGGAGTGTGAAGTGTTGCAGGAACTTTCGTAATCAATTCAAATCCAAGGAAAATAGCAAGGATAAACAGCGTGACATTTCCGATTAACATTTCAGGAGTCATTCGAGCACACCCCCAAGGCGTGTTTGTTTAGGGTGCAACGCACCATCATGGCAGAGGAGAACGCCCCCCATACCGTTGACATAGAAATCAGAACCCTCCGGAGCTCCAACGAGGATATCATCATCATCACCGATGACAATTTCACCGTCTTTCACAAGTGATATGATGAATGTAGTGAGGTTATTTGAATACAACATACTGGCGGTTGTCGCAAGGGTTCCGGGTAGATTGGAAGTTCCTACAATAATAACTCCGTTCTCAGTTGTAACGACTTCACCTGCTTTCGTATCTTCGCAATTACCACCAACATCCGCATTCATATCTACAACTACGGCTCCAGATTTGAAATTCTTAACTGCGCTTGAAGGAACAGTGATTGGTGCTGGTCGGCCAAATATTCGAGCAGTTGTAACGATAATATCTGCATCCGAGGCAACACCACACACGGTATCATTGACTTTTTGAATAAATTCTGGAGTCAATGGTTTAGCATAACCCGCTTCATCTTCAAAGTCGTCCATTCCATCGACTTCAATGAAACGACCACCGACAGATTCTATTTGTTCTGCTGCAGACTTTCGAACATCTGATGCATAGACGACCGCTCCGAGGCGTTTTGCAGTAGCAATCGCTTGAAGACCAGCAACACCGCTCCCCATTATGACGACCTTTGCAGGACGAACTGTTCCAGCGGAAGTCGTCATCATAGGGATTCCTTTTGGAACATGGGCAGCACCAAGCAGGACAGCTTTGTATCCGGCAAGGTTGTCTTGGCTTGAATTGACATCCATGGATTGTGCACGTGAAAGTCGTCGTGGGATCATGTCCATAGAAAGCAGGGTGATTCCTGCATCAATACACGACTTCACATGTTCTGGATTTCGAAACGGATCTGCTACGCAAGCAATTCGTGTTCCCTTTGCGACCCCATCAATGCCGGGAAATCGGATGGAGATTATTGTGTCACATTCAAAAACTTCCTTGCGAGAAACGATTTTTGCCCCTGCTGATTCATATACAGAATCGAGATAATTCGACGCCTTACCTGCATCTTTTTCGATAAGAACTTCAAATCCCGCCTTCAACAATTTCTTCAAACTTGAAGGGGCAATTGCCACTCGTGTTTCGCCATCAGGTTCCATTGGTACGCCAAGTTTCATACAACTTCCTCGATACCCCTTGGTCGAAAATAGACTGGGGATGTTGTGGGCACTGTAAGGAGGTTCTTAGATGAAACCCTTCGATACTGTCATCCTCGAATGTCAAAATATTCATTTTTTCAATTTTCGTTCGAACAAAATCAACCATGTTGCTTATTGATGGCCGAGTGCTGGCAAAAATTACTGAGGAAATTCTTATGTCCAACCATCGTAGAAAAATAGCCGTTATCGGAGCAGGAAATGTAGGTGCAACATGCGCATTCGTACTTGCCCAAATGAAAATTGCCGATATTGTCCTTTTGGATATTTATGAGGGGTTTGCAAAGGGTAAGGCACTTGACATGTCCCAGAACGGCCAAGTTTTGAATTATGACGGTACAATTACAGGAACATCTGACTACAACGATATCGCAGGTGCAAGTGTGGTCGTCGTCACATCTGGATTCCCACGCCAACCCGGGATGACGCGCGAGGACTTAATCGCAAAGAACGCTGGCATTGTCAAGCAAGTAGGGGAGGGCATTCGTGAACATGCCCCAGATTCAACTATTGTTATGGTTACCAATCCACTTGACCTCATGACATACCACATGCAAAAAGTAACGGGATTCCCTGCTCATCGTGTATGTGGTCAAGCGGGTGTTCTCGACAGTGCGCGAATGACACACTTTGTTGCCCAAGCTGTCGGATGTTCTGAGGAAGATGTGCAAGCCATGGTCTTGGGTGGTCATGGTGACACAATGGTTCCATTACCGCGATTTACAACCGTAGGTGGTATTGCAATAACCCACCTTCTCGATGAAGAAACAATCGATGCAATATGCAAGCGTACTGCTTCTGGTGGTGGAGAAATCGTCAAACTCCTTGAACGTGGTTCAGCATTCTACGCTCCGGGCTCCGCAGCAGCCATAATGGCTGAAGCTATTTTGAACGATCGCAAGCGCTTGATACCAGCCTCTGCTCATTTAACCGGTCAGTATGGTCTGGATGACGTTTACATCGGTGTACCAGTTATACTTGGTGCATCTGGAATTGAAAGGATTCTCGAACTTGAATTGACAACAAATGAACTTGAATCTCTTCAAGGCTCTGGAAATTTCTACAAATCGCAATTGAAAGAATTACTCGGTTATTGAGTCATTCACGAATGATGGCAAGAGATTGCCGTTTACCTGGTGTAGTCACTGACTTCTCGGCGACACTACCGTTTTCGACAGTGACGAGTTTCTTTCCTTGCCGCCCTCGAGATACCATTCTAACGAGCACTTCTTGGCCAATGTAGCATCCTTTTTTAGGATGCACAAGATGACTTAAGCCTACGGATAATGGGTGATATTTATCAGATATTTCATATCCATTCCAAGGAATTTGATTTTCAATTCGCCATTCATGAAATGCTTCTAAATCATCTGTGAATGTGCTTTCAGTATCAAGTGATGCTACAATAATCGAATAATGTTCATCAACATATCCTATGGTTTCACCATGATTGGAGAGGTATTGCCCGACATTGGTATTTGAACATGCATATTCAATGCCAAAAGTATTCCGTGTTGTGACATCCACAATCGAAACATCTTGGTTCAGTATACGCGGTGTAATGTGCTTCAGCAAGGCCTCGAGCTTCGACTTGTGAGTGACAACTGCTAAAAATTCACCCATGTGGAATACAGTGGCAAGATCGATTATTTTGGCTTTCGACGAAGTAAACACGGTTCGACGTAATTCACCTTTGACCATGTCCACAATTTTGTTTGTTGAGAGTCCATCAATGAATTGTAAAGCGTCCTTACCTTGCCAGACTGTGAGCGCAGCATCCATGTAGGCCACTTTAGGCATGGGCTTACCTCAAGCAAAGGATTCGCCGCATCCGCATGAGGATTCCGCATTTGGATTATTAATCTTAAATCCGCCCCCCATCAATCGGTCGACATAATCAATTTCAATACCGTCAAGCAGGTGACTCGATGCCTTAGGAACCAGAACTCTAAATCCATCGATGTTAATTTCTTGACAAATTTGGTCGGTTTCTTCGACGATTTGCAAATCATACATGTATCCCGAGCAGCCACCCGATAATACACCTACAAGGAGTGCCATTGAGCGGTCATCTCCAAATGCATCACCAAGCATTTCTTGCGCTTTTTCAGAGATTGTTAAATTGACATGAACGACTTCAGGAGTCATCATTTGCACAGGTCCAGAGGTCTCACATGTTCCGCAGTCCATGTTTAGGGCACGGAGCACTTCTCTATGAACCTGTTCTCTCGATGCGGTAAGATTACGAGGTTATCGGCGCTTATTTTTACGTTCAATTTCCTTTAGGAGTATGCCGCATCGTCGAATTTGTTCTTTCGCACGTTTCACTTCTTCCGGATCAAGTCCTCTCGGAATTGCCTGTTCAAAACACTTCATGGCATCTGGATATCGCTCCATTTCAGCATATGCACTTCCCATGTTGTACAACGTGTTCCCTCTTACTTCAGCAGGACGGATGAGCATAGCCTGATGATACGATTCGACACATTTTGGATAGTCCTCGAGGTAGTAGTAGGCATTGCCACGACCATTGAGTATACGAATTAACATCTCATCATCGCCTGCAAAGGAGGGAAGAGCTCGATCAAAACAAGACAAAGCTTCTCTAAACTTTCCATCCTCAATCAATCCTACACCTTGGTTGTACCAGGCAACATCTTGGTTTGAAACAGAACTCGAATCCACATCAGTTTCAATCGACGCTGATGCGAGTTCTTGGGCCTGTATGGCGGCTTGTGTAAGGTCGTATGAGGATTGAATCGGTGCACTTTCTGTGCCGATATTGCTGGCGGGTACACTTTGACTAAGCACTTGCGTAGAATCGTTTAACGGTGAATCAACCACTTCTGCTGCTGGACTGGTAGGTGCCTCCGTCTCCGGTTGGTTTTGTAATCCCAAAGCACTCATGTAATAATCGGCCTGAGCTTCTTGTGGGTCAACTTCAGTTTCAACTGGTTGAATGGATACAGGTTGTGAGACAGGGGCAATAACAGGTTCTGATTCCTGTGATGCAACAGGTTGGAGCACTGGCAACTTTTCAGGTCGATGAATCTGTTCCTCTTTTGCAACATTTTCAACTTCCTGTGTCTTGACACCACTCAGTTTGTCTGCTTTCCGATGGCATTTTTCTGCCGTTATCAAATCGCCAGCAGATTCGAGTGAACGAGCGAGTCCACGCCAGATGTGATGGTTTTTATCATCGAGTTTAATCATAGATTTCCACACAGTAACAGCCTGCACATCATTTTTTGCTGCGGTGTAAGCACGTGCATGCAGTTCTGTTTCGCCAGGCCCTAAATATTCCAGTGCTTCATAGGCAAGGTGAGGACCTTCAGGTAATGTCGGTGGCAAACCTTGAACGGATTCAAGGACATTTGCTTCTCCTTCAGCGAGTTCGATTAAGATACGGATAAAATCTTGTTTTACAGGATTTTCGGGTTCAATCTGTAAGAGTATTCGAGTCGAATGAAGATAGTTCTCTATATCTCCAGTTTGGTTACAAAGTTGGCTACATTTCATCGCAGCCTTAAGGTATCCAGTTTGGACATTCATAGCCTTTACATAACAATCAATGGCCTTGTCGTATTCGCCTTTTCGCTGGTATATCGAGCCAAGGTTAAACCACCCCGTCCCTTGATTTGGATCGAGAGATTGAGAGTGTTCAAGTGCAGAGATTGCATGGTCATCGAGTTCCAAACGCGCCATCGCACCTCCAGCAATTCTCCATGCACTCGCATGTTCAGCACCTCTTGTTTTCAAATGCGGGCTGAGTAATTCTAAAGCAGATTTCGCATCTCCTGAACGGATCAACTGTGTTGCCTGTTCGACCAGAACATCGAGGTCTATGACCTCATCTGCCGGCTTTTCAACAAGAGGGGGTGCTTGCTCAGCGATGGGTTCAGGGGCTTGCTCGATAACACTTTGAATTTCTTTCGTCGCAGCAACAACTTTGGCTGCAGATTTGAGTTCACTGTATTCGAGATTTTGGTTTTCATCAATATCATGATGTGTCGCTTCTGCAAGTACAGCTTGCTTGTCAGTAACACCAACTTCCTTCATCACATCAGATACCTGCTTGTCATCATACGTTTGAGAGGGGACTTGAACTGGCATTGACTCAATGGTAACTTGTTCACCACTTTCTGCACAACGATTCTTGACATCGAGTAGGAGAGGGTGGCCTGGGAAAAATTCGAGCGCACGAACAGCCATTTTGTAAGCAGCAGCATCGTCACCAATTCTCTCGAGCAAAGTAGCAATGTTTGCTGTTGCTGGAGCGTTGTTCGGGTTGATATCTAAGCAGATTTGGAATGCTTGCCGGGCGCCTCGTGCATCTTGCTCAGCTTCAAGTAAAACACCTCGATTAAACCAGGCCATATCGCATGATGGGTCGAGTGCTATTGCCTTGTTGAAAGCGGTTAGTGCGCCTTTTGAATCATTTTTCCGAGAACATTCTTCACCGAGTTGGAGAAGATATTCGATAGAATTTTCTTTCTCTTGCTCTCTCAATTTTTCGTTGATTTTCGCAACCCATTCTTGGGCGGCATCTTGCAATTCTTCTTCTTTCAAGTAATTGTTACCATCGGCGTCCTTCGAGTGTGCAAAAGCGAGGAATGCATCTCTATCATCAATCGAATATTGACTGATAATTCTTTCCAACACGTTTTCCGAGTATCCCATTTGTTTGACATCAACATGTTCAACCATATCCCCTAATCCTGCTGAACGGAGTGCTGCGGCCATGGATTCGGCAACTGCATCAGATACAGCATTTGAATCAGTGGGGTTTTGAGGTTCGTCATCCATTGCGCTCACAGTGTCACCAATTCTAAGCGGTGATGCGACTGGCATAAGCATTGCTTCTCGATGTTCTACTGATTTTCTGCACTATATTCAAATGCCGCCTTCCAAAGTAGGAACCATGACTCAGTCACCAGTACGCATTCTTGGACTTTCAGGAGAGTACCGCTCAACATCGAAGAGCGGAATGCTGGTCAATCATGCACTTGATTATGCTCATTCAAAGGGTGCAGAAATTATCTTTTGGGATTGTGCGTTGAAGCCATTACCGTTTGTTGGGGAAGATGGATGTTGGGAGAATGAGAATGTGAAAGAGTTTCAGTCTCTTGCATCTTCATGCGATGGTTTTTTGATATGTTCGCCAGAATATCATGGCACTATGTCGGGGGTAATGAAAAATACTTTTGATTGGCTTTACGACAAGCATGTAGGTGGCAAACCATTCGGTTTGATGTCCACTCTTGGCGGCATGCAAAATTCGAATACGCTTAATCACATGCGAATTATGCTGCGTTGGCTTCATGCTTGGCCTGTTCCCGAACAACTGGCGATTGGTCGAGTGAAAGATGCTTTTTCTGAAGATGGAAAATTGATCGATGCTGATGTTGAAATGAGGCTTCACTCTTTGGTTGACTCTGTTCTCGATACATGCGCTCTCTTCGCATTGAAAAGTGAGTGAGGATAATGGCAGACGACCGCCCGTACTTTGACGATGATTTTGGTGGGCGATATATCCTTGTCGAGCCGGGAACCTTTGTGATGGGTGATGCGAACGGCACACGCAATGAACAACCTCCGCATGAAGTCCATGTTACTGAACCCTTTTTTTGTGGGGAACGGCCAGTGACTCAGGCTCATTGGCAAGCAATCATGCAGAATAACCCATCAGCATTTACAGACGGTTGGGCAGCGGGTCTTCGTCCCGTAGAACAAGTTTCGTGGAATGATGTTCAAGATTTCATCGATATTCTCAATCAACAGGATGCAGATGTAGAGAGATTAGGCGTGAAAGGAATTTGGCGTCTACCAAGCGAGGCAGAGTGGGAATATATGGCACGAGCCGGGACCTCTACTCGCTGGGCTTTTGGCAATCGAGATGGTGAATTAAACGATCATGGTTGGCACGCAGGTAATTCGGGCGCAAGTACGAGAGAAGTAGGTCAGAAAAAACCGAACCCTTGGGGATTTTTAGACCTGCATGGACAGGTTTCAGAATGGTGTCAAGATTCATTCGTCATGGATTACAGTTCACACAACAGTACTCAACAACCGGTTTTCGTCCCCGATATACAGAAAAAGGTCCACCGTGGTGGCTCTTGGTTTACTGAATCAGATTCAACTCGCTGTGCTTCACGTGGTTCAGCAGAAGTGAACCTCCAAAGCGACGGCATTGGATTTCGATTGGTTTGGCAACCACTTTAAGATACGTTAGTTAGCGAGATTTATGGCAATCATCTATCACAATCCGCGATGTTCAAAATCTCGTCAAGCAGTTGCACTTTGTGAATCGTCTTCGTTGGATGTTGATGTCCATCTTTATCTGAAATCACCGCTTGACTACGAAACCATCCATTCGCTTTTATCGCGTCTTGATGGTGATATTCACAATGCAATACGATGGAAGGACAAAGCATTCAAGGAACTTGATTCTGCTGATATCGATCCAACAAGTATTGAGTCAATTGCACGCTTTCTTTCAGAACACGGCCATCTCATGGAACGTCCGTGGTTAGATGATGGAACAGTTACTCGGATTGGACGTCCAGTTGAGCTTCTTTGTGAGTTACTTGAATGACATGCCGCTCAGCTTCGCTTCGAGGCTCAACATCATACGGAATATTTCCATTGTCTTGCCGTAGTGACTGGTTGGATGGTGTTATTCCTGGACCAATGTTCCATTTCCCAGCAAAAGGCTCATGTAAAACAGTCATGAGATTGCGTGATTTTAGAGCGTCAATTCCACTTGCAGTTCGATCGACTGCAGGTGCAATGTCTTCTTTGAACACTTCATTCATGTGTTCGCATATGGCTTGAAAGCTTCGTGAACCATCGCATAATTCCCAAAGCATACTGTTCATTTCATCAAGTGGCCGCCGGACTTCCCGAGGTGCGCGTAATACTTTCGCAAGAATTTTTTCAAACCTTGTAAATCGTTTTTCAATCCTCAATACTATTTTTTTACCGGAAACACCTTCTGCAATACAGTGCGGCCCTACAGAGCCAACCCTACCCCACCAAACTGGCAAACGGCAAGGAAAGAATCCCGAATACTGGTGGTCATCGGCGTCTGCTAAATTCATAATTACACCTAAAACTCAGTGAAGGTCCAAACCACCATGACGCTCATTGCAGCAACACCCGTAAATGCTACAAGACGAGTTGCTTCAACGCGTTCAGTAAAGTTTCGAAGGAACCAAGTTCCTACACCACATACTGCAATGACAAGCCACAAAAGATACCAGACAGGAGGGTAAGTGGCAGATTCCATGAAATCTCCTCATTAAGTTGGCATGTTATTGTTTCCGGTCAAGATATTGCTGACCATAGTATTGCCACTGTTCCATCGTCCATCCGGCTGGTAAGCCCTCTGCCGGAACTTGCGGACCTAAATTCTCTTGTTCATTGATGCTAACTTGGTGGACAGAAGCCTTCGCTTTTTCATGAGATATTGGTGGACCATTCAGCGAAACTGGAGGTCCATTTGAATTGATACTGGGCTGGATTTCCATGATGAATTCTTCTTCATATTCTTCTTTCGGTGTTTTTTTCATTAAAATAAGCGCCAGAATCACGGCAATGAATAAGACCGAAGCAATTGATGTTGCAATCATCTCCACATTCAACTTCATTCCGTCAGAATCTCGATTGTTAAAAGTAAACGTCTGGCTGCCAGACCAAATCATCTCGCCGTCAATGGACTCAACGGTTACAGTTACGGTGCCTTCGTTGTCTCCACCAAGACGATGCAATTCACATTTCATATCCGTATATTCTGCAGTGATGTGACCAGCCTGATGCTGTAGGTTTTGTCCGTTTGCATCAACCAATACACCTCGACAAACGGACTGCCACTGCTCGGGTTGTTGAATAAAAATTTGATATTCTTCTGGCTGGGATGATGTTGTCGTTACATTTATCCAAAATGATGCCGGAACTCCAGTTGTGTGTGTTCGGTTCGATTCTTGACTTAATTCACCCACCATCGAACGCTGCGAATTTACGACAACCATTGTTTCATGTTTTAATTGATAGGGCCTTGACATTTCATCTTCGCCTGCTATCACTTCGAATTTAACGACAATTCGAGTGTTGAGGGGGATATCATCCGGAATGATAAGGTCAACAGTGACGAGCAGGTCTTGACCTGCTTCCATTCGCAGTGGGTTCAGCACATCAAGCGGTCGAGATGCGCCCGAATTTCCAATACTCATGAAAGCAACGACGCCCTCGTGTGGTGGTGATGTCGATATTGAAGTCATCACAAGGAAGAGGTCATCGACTGCATTTCCAATATTTTTGACAGTAGCATTTACTGATGCAGTGCCACCGACACTGGTTGAAACTTCTGAGACATTCGCAGTAATCGTTGGAATTCGGACAGATGCAGTAATTGTATCGAAAAGAACCGTATTGTCAGATGGTTCGACATCGATGAGTCCATTACCATTTGACACACTGAAGTCAATTGTATGAATCTCACCCGCTTTTTCCGCGCTTGGTAAGAGAATCCAAACTTCGATAATCTGGATATCTTCATTGTCGTAAGGAGCTGATAATTCAATCAATCCTGTGTGGTTCATTTCATCGACCTCCATCCACCAATGCCAAGAATCAGGAATGTACTCGCTATCAATTTCTGCGTAAACAAGGCCGTTGCCGTTATTTTCTACCTCCAAGATTACTTTGGTGGCATTTCCCGGAGTCAATCTCTGTGGAGACTCAATTAAACGCAGCTCAAGATCACTCACCGTGCTCACTGTAATTCCTTCAAATGCATCTCCTGTGAACTCCATTCCACTCCGTTTCGATAATATCACTGGAGTAATACTTGGCGCTACATCACCGGCTTGCCCGGATTCAGGAGCACTGATATCGATGCTAAATGATGTCTGCGACTGCCCATTTATCACTGCATTTTCTAAGTTGGGTTGCTCAATAATCCATTGTTCGCTTGGGTCATGAAGTATTTCAACTGAAAAAATATCCTGTCGCGATGCATTGTTCCAAATTGTAAACTCCACGGAAATTGTTTCACCAGCATCAACTACCACATCTTTTTGTCTTTGATTTTCAGAAATGCCAACATACGCATCACTTATCATTGATGCAGAAAGGTCTATTGTTTCGCTAAATGTCCGTATTGAATTGTTCTGAGAAGTTGCTGTGAGTGAAAAACTGAACATCGAATCAGGAATGGCGTTCGCTGGGATGGTCATTGTAAAGTCGACAAGAACAGGGGTATCAGGACGAACGAACACATTAGAGTCCTGAGTCCATGCAAACTGCACACCCCAATCATTTGGCAAAGTTGTGCTGTCTATTGATAATTCGAAAACATCGGTAGCATCACCTAAGTTTCGGACTTCGATTGAGAAAGGACACGTAGTGCCAGGTGCGCATGCTGGTGATACACTTGGCTTAACAATAAACGGGTCCCTGTCCGGAACAACCTGAAACTGCATTGCTAAGGTCGTGTTAATAGAAGCATATTGGCTTGACACTCCCTTGAAGGTCATCTGGTGCAAACCAGTTGTAGCATTTTCATCTGGCTGTATTTTTATGTCAATCATCTTCGACTCTCCGGGCGCGAGGAGAACTCCTGATTCAGTGTTGATAGATACACCGCTTGGATTTGCAAAATAAACATCCCAGCCTTCTGGCAAGTCAACGACCTCTGGAAGAATGGAGTCGGAAATGTTACCGTCGTTTGTTATTTCAACACGGATGTGACCCCATTGTCCAGGAACTGAACCGAGCGTTGAGATTCCGCTTGATGACAAAGAATACTCCTCCGGCCGAACTTTCTGATCATAAACAAAGACCAATTCGTCAAAAAAGTAGCCTATGTCAGTACCCGATGCATCACTTTCAAACAAAAATCTAAACTGGGTTTGACTGTGAAAATATTCTTGTGGAATGGGAATAAGTGGCGATGTCGCACCAGCATGGTTTACGGAAAAAGTTTGATAATCTTGACCGTCAGTGAAGTCTTGGTCTATTGAAGCACTTATGCTACCGATTTGATACCAGCCTCCCATTGGTGAGAGCACTTCAATCTTCAGAACATCTCCTGCCAAAACACTTCCAGTGTAATAAAAACTCAAGCCATTGGTCCGAGTTGGATTTGAGACTGCGTCGGACATATCCATGACCGGAGTAACGAGAGAGGTTGCAAGATTATTCGTGTAAGTTGAAAATTGTCCATTCCCTATATGGCAACTACTGCCCATAGAAAGCGCACTGTCGCTACTCAAACCCCATTGTGTTCCAACATTCCAGCCAGTCAAGTCATCACAGTTGAAATAGGTGCTTGCAACAGTAAAACTCCTAAGAGATTCATCATTCTGTGGTTTGTCATCGGTTACCGTCGATGTCGAGCGTACGATGAATGTATGATTTCCTGCGTATGTTGGCGTAAAAACTTTCGAAACAGTATTTGAATCTCCACCGTTGAGAGAATTCATTTGCACTGTTTCATTTACCATTTCAAAAAGGGAATATTCATTGTGAAGTACTTTGATATTTACATCAATAATGCCAGAAGCAGCAGTACCAACGTTTTCAATCAAAACATCGACCTGAATTGGTACGTTGACAACTGCATCAACAACATACAACTCTGCGGGTCTGTTGAAACCAAAAACGGGATAATTTGAAGAGAACATGCGGTATTGTGACTCATCGTTTCCCGTTGTGTATGAAAATGATACATTGGACACAGTTACATCGACACCGGTAGCCCGTCCTTTGGCCTCAGAGGAATCATTTTCGTCCAACTCCGCTCCATATGATGATGAGATACTACTCCCAACAAAGAGGAACATGAAGAGAATGGCTACGAACTTCTGCATGGCGCTCAGCGCTACACATTTCTTCAATATATATGAGGCAATTGGGAACGGATTCACTTGTTACTCATCGAGAGATGCTTTCACCTGTTCTTCAGATTGTTCAAGTTTTAGTCTGTCTTTGTTTTCTTTTGCTTTGGCAGCAAAATACACCGTAAATGATGGAATAAGTACCATTGAAAAACAACCAACAACGGCTGCTAAGGCCCAAAGGAATTCGGTAGCCGCATCAACTGAAAACACTGCGATGGAATCAAACTCTTCGTTTACTGTGATCAAAACAACTTGGGGAGTCGTAACTCGATCACCTGTCTCGGTAACCTCCACGCGAAGATTCGATGGAATATGTTCATATTCGATGAGTTCTTTTGCTTTTTCAGAAGCCTCTTCAAGGTTTGCACCGTAGACTGTTCCGTTGTTTCTTCGAGAGGGGTCAAATGAAGTGAGTGCATGTATAGTTACAGTACCACCATCGGTCGATTCGACTTCGTGAGTCGTATTTTTTTGGCATTGCTCCGCACAGCTAAATGCTTGGTCAGAATCAACCCCGAGTAGCCTATGGCTGTACAATCCGGCAGAATTAATCAGTTTGACCTTGGAATCAGCCGACAGGTCGATTACAGAGAGATGAATCCAAGTTAGATTTGAACTGTTGGCAGGTATCTCCCACGCCCAAATTGTGGTGTTGGAAGATTCCTGGTAAATACGTGTGGGCTCTCCAATTTCATGGTCAGTTTCATTTGCTTCAGTCGTGTAAAGGTAGTACGAAGGTGATACTGTAGCGCCATATACTGCATATGAAAGTAACAGAATCAATGTTACGGACAATCCCATGAGTGTCCGTAATAGATTTGGATTCTGGGCTAAAGCCTTCTTCATTAATTGAGCCATGAACATCTCTTTCTTGAACCCTTGTTCGGATTATTTTTCGATTTACTGAATGAGAATCGTCATTGTTTGAGTGGCCGTTTTACCCGTTCTCTTCATATAGGGGAGTTCGGTCGGCAAAATGCTCGGTGTCTTGTCATGACGACTCTTTACGATATACCCGCTGAAATCTTTAACCCAGCTCTTGCTGCGCGACTCGAAGAAACACAAAGCGTTTCGACACCTCAATGGGCTGAATTTGTGAAAACTGGTGTAGACCGAGAACGGCCCCCTTCACAGGAAAATTGGTGGTTCCTACGTTCTGCCGCAATTCTTCGCAAAGTTGCGAGAGAAGGTCCAATTGGTGTCACACATCTCGCTCAAGCATTCGGTAGCCGCAAAGATAACGGTGTTGGACCTAATACTCCAGGTGTTGCTTCACGACACATTATTCGCACGTCTCTTCAACAACTGGAAGAAAAAGGACTTGTCGAAAAGGTGCCTGGACGAATCGTCGAAGATGAAAATGGTGATCAACTCCAACTCTACAAGGGCCGCTCAATTACAGCTGCTGGTCACAAGATGATTGACAGTGTGGCGCATGAATGCCGCCCACTTGCTGAAGAACAATACCCTGGACTCTCCAAGTATTGAAGGATGTGAATGAGGTGACAAGCATGGTTTCGACTCAAGATGATGAGTTAAACCAACTTCGCGAACATCGCCGTCTCGCTCTACAAAAGCAACTTGAGCAGCAGGCAGCGCAACAGGCAGATGCAGAGGTCAAAGCTCAAGAAGCACAAATTGCCTCACAAAACCTTGATGCTGCTATGAAGACTCTCCTTTCACCTGAGGCACGTTCGAGACTTTCTGCTATTTCCATGGTAACCCCTGAGCGTTCTCAAATGATTAAGCAAACAATCGTCCAACTTCATGCTGAAGGTAAACTTCATGCAATTATGACTGATGAGCAATTGAAGCAATTGCTTCTCTCCCAATCCAAGAGCCGCCGTAGTGCGTCCATCCGAAGAATCTGAGAAGGTGCTCGAACATGTCAAGAAATAAACCAGCAGCAAAAAAAATAC
>CEQX01157470.1_pt1 | contig 24542 bp, 19 predicted proteins | sample 356261 | NCBI WGS metagenome assembly CEQX01 (sample SAMEA2621076, study PRJEB7988) | marine metagenome | isolation source: saline water (ENVO:00002010), including | reverse complement strand
TTATTTTTTTCCAAAAACATTCGATTAACTTTGTAAACAAATGTAAGAATTGATTTAAATTTAATGGTATGAGATATTATTTTCTTATAATTCTTTACTTTTTTAGCTCTAGTTCAGAGGCAATTTCTAGATTAGATACTAATGAAATTGATCCTTTAAGACTAGGAGTTGTTTTAGCTAGTGGTGCAACCGTATTAGGAGGTTCTTACATTTATATTCATAATTCTTGGTGGAGCGATCAGTCTACATCTTTTCATTTTGATGATGGTTCAGATCTTAGATACGCTAGAAATATTGATAAGGGGGGACACTTTTTTGGAGGCGTAATTGTTGCAGACCTTTTTCATTCTAATTTGAAATGGGCAGGCATGAATGAAAAGACATCGTATTGGTACGGAGCAGCGATGAGTTCTTTTATACAGTTGGCAATTGAGATGAAAGATGCTTATGCTCCTTATTGGGGCTTTAGCATTTGGGATTTTGGAACAGGATCTATTGGGGCATTAGTCCCTGTTGCAGAAAGGTGCTGGAAGCCTATGAAATATATCGATTTCAAAATGAGTTATTATAAAAGAAGTAATCGGTATTGGGAGCTAGGTGAGCAACAAAAGCCATGGGCACCACCACATCCATATGCCTATCAAGATGATTATGTTAATCAAACCTATTGGTTAACCGTTTATCCACTAAAAGATAGGAACATAGATGTTGGACTTTCTATTGGTTTTGGATTAGATGATACACAGTATCTCAATTCAAAAAACACAAAAGTTGGAGGCAACAACGAAATTTATATTGCATTAGACTATGATTTAAAGCGTGTGCTCAAAGGTTGGGATACACCGACAGCAAGGCGTGTTAAACATTGGTTGAATTATATAAAAATCCCTGCACCAGCCATCTTAATCACTCCTAAAACCATGTTTTACCCTATTTTCTTTTAAATTTGTGTAATGGCAAAATTGTTTGTAGTTCCCACACCTATTGGAAATCTAGAAGATTTTACTTTCAGAGCAGTTCGTATACTAGAAGAAGTAGACCTAATCTTAGCTGAAGACACACGCACTAGTACTAAATTAATGACTCACTACCAAATATCTACTCCTATGCGTTCACATCATATGCATAATGAGCATAAAACCGTAGAGAAATGGATCGAGTTTTTGTTAGATGGGAAAACTATTGCATTAATTACAGACGCTGGGACTCCAGCTATTTCTGACCCTGGTTTTTTATTAGTTAGGGAATGTGTAAAAAACGATATTGAGGTAGATTGTTTGCCTGGAGCTACAGCTTTTGTTCCTGCACTTGTTAATTCTGGTCTGCCTTGTGAAAAGTTTGTTTTTGAGGGTTTTTTACCTCAGAAAAAAGGAAGACACACTCGCTTAAAAATTTTGGCAGAAGAAACCAAAACGATGGTATTTTATGAGTCTCCATATAGAGTTAAAAAAACATTAGCACAATTTGTCGAATATATGGGAGAGGATAGAAATGTTTCTGTTTCTAGAGAAATTAGCAAGAAATTTGAAGAAACAATTAGGGGGAGTGTTGCGGAAGTATTAGCTCACTTTGAAACCAAAGAACCTAAAGGAGAATTTGTAATAGTATTAGAGGGTAAATAAATGATGGAGATAAAAAAACAAGAGTTTACTAAACCACTTATTATTGCTGGGCCTTGTAGTGCAGAAAGTCAAGAGCAGCTACTAGCTACTGCAAAAGACTTAGAAGATAAAGCAACTATTTTTAGGGCGGGTGTGTGGAAGCCTCGAACACGTCCTAACTCATTCGAAGGGGAAGGGCAAAAGGCTTTGGAATGGTTAAAGGTAGTTAAGCAAGAAACGCCATTGAAAGTAGCCACAGAAGTTGCAAATGCTCAGCATGTGGAAGCATGTTTAAAAGCGGAGATAGACGTATTGTGGCTTGGAGCAAGGACCACGGTTAATCCCTTTTATGTTCAAGAAATAGCAGAGGCTTTAAGAGGCGTTGATGTAAAGGTAATGATTAAAAACCCTTTACATCCAGAGTTGAGCTTATGGATGGGTGCCATAGAGCGACTAAATCAAGTTGGTGTAAGTCAATTGTCTGCTATCCATCGTGGCTTTTTCACATTAGAAAAATCGGCATTTAGAAATGAGCCAAAATGGGAAATACCCATTAAACTCAAACGTTTAGTACCTGAACTCCCAATTATTTGTGACCCTAGCCATATTTCCGGAGCACCACAAATGTTAAGCGAAGTTTCGCAGACAGCTATGGACTTGAATATGGACGGACTTATGATTGAAACTCACTACAATCCAAGCGTTGCATTAAGCGATGCACAACAACAAATTACACCGAATGAATTAGGTGTGTTGTTGGATAATCTAATTTTGAGAACTTCCACCAATGCCAATACTGAGTTCAGAACATTACTCAACAATCTACGTACAGAAATTGATGCTATTGATAAAAAGTTAGTCGATATTGTAGGCCAAAGAACCGAAATAGTCAGAGAGATAGGTCGCTATAAAAAAGAAAATGCAGTCACTATCTTACAGATAGAGCGTTGGTTCGAAATACTAAAATCTAGAAAAGATTGGGGGTATGACACCAATTTAGACCCTCAAATGGTTGGCGAATTATTCGAGCTTATTCATAAACATTCTGTCCTTACTCAAACGCATATTTTAAATAAGTAATATGGAAAATTTGTGGACTTTAAAAACTTTGCCTGATAAGGACATTGTATATGCTTTAAAAGAAAGTCTAGGAGTTTCTGAACTTGTTGCAAGTTTACTTGCTCAAAGAGGGATAGAAACTTTTGAGGAAGCCAAACAATTTTTTAGACCACAACTATCAGACCTTTACAATCCTTTTTTGATGAAGGATATGGATAAAGCTGTGGAGCGTCTACATAGAGCTATAACCAGTAATGAAAAGATTCTTGTCTATGGCGACTATGACGTAGATGGAACTACTGCCGTTTCATTGATGTATCTTTTTTTAAAAGAGAAATCTAAGTATGTAGAGTATTACATTCCTGATAGATACGATGAAGGTTATGGTATTTCTTATAAGGGTATAGACTATGCTAAAAGCAATGGGTTTTCATTAATTGTATGCTTAGATTGTGGAATTAAAGCTGTTGAAAAAGTGGCTTACGCCAAAAATAAAGACGTTGATTTTATTATTTGTGACCATCACAGGCCGGGAGGTACGTTGCCATTAGCTGAAGCTGTTTTAGACCCTAAAAGAAGCGATTGCGATTATCCTTTTAAAGAGCTTTGTGGCTGTGGTGTAGGATTTAAATTAGCACAAGCTTATCATGAACAATACAATTTACCCTTTGAAGATTTAGTGCCACTTTTAGATTTAGTAGTAGTTAGTATAGCTGCTGATATTGTTCCTATGATTGATGAAAACCGAGTACTATCTTTTTATGGGTTAAAACAACTTAATGCAAGTCCAAGAATCGGATTAAAAGCTCTAATGGATGTTGCCAATCGAAAAGATGCTTTTAACATTTCCGATGTTGTATTTGGCTTAGCTCCAAGAATCAATGCGGCTGGTAGAATAGAGCATGGCAATAAGGCTGTTGAGTTACTTGTACAACAGGACTTTTCTATAGCTAAAGAAAAAGCTGATTATATTGACAAGCATAACTTTACTAGAAAAGAACTAGAGAAAAGCATTACACAAGAGGCTCTAGCTATGATAGTTCCAGATGCTAATTCAACAGTTGTTTGTAGTGAAAGATGGCATAAGGGTGTGGTTGGTATAGTAGCGTCAAGACTTATAGAAACACATTACAGACCTACGATTGTTTTAACTGAAAGTAATGGTAAATTAACCGGCTCAGCTCGTTCAGTAAGGGGTTTTGATGTTTATAACGCTATTGATGCTTGTTCCGATTTATTAGAGCAGTTTGGAGGGCATAAATATGCAGCAGGATTAACCTTAAAAAAAGAAAACCTTACTGCTTTTACTCAGCGTTTTGAAGAAGTGGTAAGCACCACCATTACTGCTGAGATGCAAATTCCAAAGATTAATATTGACCTTGAAATGCCTATGGAAGATATTACTATGAAAACGCATCGAATTATTGAACAAATGGCTCCTTTTGGTCCTTCAAATAGCCGACCTGTTTTTATGACAAAAGCAGTCATTGATAATGGTTCAGGACGTTTAATAGGTCAAGATAAAAATCACCTCAAATTGGCCATTACTGATGCCGATAATTCAAAGACATTGGACGGGATAGGCTTTGCAATGTCTGACTATTTTTCTACTATTAAAGACAGGCGACCTTTTGATGTTTGTTTTGTTTTGGATTTAAATGAATGGAATGGCAATTCTAATCTTCAATTGAGAATTAAAGATATAAGGAATAACACCTTACCTTAAGACAATCCTACCTAGTTTTTCAGAAATTTCTCGTTTTATTTTCAACATATTATTGATTTCAACAAGTAGGTTTATGTCATCATTGTCTCCCTTAGATAACTCTATGTTTTTAGTCTCTATGAGTTCTGATATTTTAGCAATTTTAAGAGAATAAATAGCAGTGTCAACCGCTTTTTTTAACTGCATTTCTTCAGTTTCTGTATAAATGCCGTGATTTTTCCATTGCTCACTTATGGAATGTTGATTACTAATGATATCAACAGCAACTTGAGAAATAGCAGGGTCTTTATGTTGGGTAAAATACTCTTCTGTTAACAGCGTACCTTGACTTATAGCTTCTTCGTATGTTTTAAAGATCAATGCATAATTGGGATTTGAAATAAGGTTTTCGTCCTTAAACTCAGTTAAAATATATTGTGTGACGTATATTTTATCATCCTCAGTGCTTTTTTCCTGTTTATCGTAAGGATTTATCTGGTAGTCACCATATTGTAACATAAAGCGAATAATATCTTTTTCTTGAAATTCTGATTTAGCAGGGCTATTTGTTGGGGCAGAGTCATCTGTTAATTTTTTGATAACTTCTCTTTGTGCTTTTTTACCAGCTTTAACTTTATGAATTAGCTCATGTACTTTATTATATAATTCTTGTTTTCCAATTTCTAATTGCTTACTGCATTTGTCAATGTAAACCTCCCTAGTAATACCATCAGGAATTTTAGCAATAGATTGCATAATTTCACTAATGAGATTTACTTTTTTGATGGGATCATTTTTACTTTTTTCGTCTAGTAAGTTAATTTTAAACTCTACAAAGTCTTGAGCGTTTTTGTTTATAAATTGAATTAATCCTTCTCCTCCAAATTTTTTGGTATAACTGTCAGGATCTTCACCTTCTGGTAAAAGTGCTAGCTTGACGGTCATGCTTTCAGTATGTATTAGGTCAATGGCTTTTGAAGCAGCATTAATTCCTGCATTATCGGAGTCAAACAAAAGGGTAATGTTTTTGGTATATCGACCAATCAGTTTTATTTGATCTGTGCCAAGAGCGGTACCTGATGATGCCACCACATTTTCAATGCCCGATTGATACATAGATATAACATCTGTATAGCCTTCTACGATTAAGCAATTGTCATTTTTTACAATGGCAGACTTGGAGAAGTACATGCCATACAAGACTTTTCCTTTATGATAAATTTCACTTTCTGGAGAGTTGAGGTATTTAGCCTTTTCCTCTTTTTTAATGGCTCTTCCACCAAAGCCAAGTACTCTGCCTGAAATGCTATGAATAGGGAAAATAATACGACCTTTAAACCTATCAAAAGCCTTATCTTCTTTGAAAATACTAAGCCCGGTGTTTTCTAAAAAATCTTTTTTATAAGATGATTCTAGAGCAGACTTCGTAAAAGCGTCCCAACTATCAGGATTGTAGCCCAATTGGAATTTATTTATCATTTTTTCCGAAAGACCTCTTTCTTTGAAGTAGCTTAAGCCTACAGCTTTACCTTCTACTGTTTTGTGTAAGCTATTCTGAAAGTAATCATTGGCGAATGAATTAACGATAAATAAACTTTCTCTAAGGTTATATTTTTCAATCTGTTCAGGGGTTTGCTTATCTTCTGGAACTTCAATATTGTACTTTTTGGCGATATATTTGAGAGCCTCGGGATATGATAGCTGATCAATTTCCATAACGAAGTTCACCGCATGTCCTCCTTTACCACAACCGAAACACTTGTAAATATTTTTAGTAGGAGAAACGGTAAAAGAAGGTGTTTTTTCGTCGTGAAAGGGACAATTACCAAGCATGTTTGCACCTCTTTTTTTAAGAGTAACAAAGTCTCCAACAACCTCCTCTATTCGGGCTGTTTCAAAAATGGCATCTATGGTTTCCTTTGGAATCATTTTTTTCTTTCGATGACGAAATTTACTAAAAGTTCTAAAGACTTTCGGCTTTCATTGTCATCAAAAGTTTTCAACAAATGCAAGGCTTCTTCTTGGTAGGCTTTCATTTTCTCAACCGTATAGTTTATCCCGCCACTTTTTTTAACTATTTCTAATACCTTAGAAACTCTCTCGTTATTTGTATTGTGATTTTTTATAGTTTGAATAATGAATTTCTTTTGTTTTTTATCGCAATTTCTTAGAGAATATATAAGAGGCAAAGTCATCTTTTGTTCTTTGATATCAATACCTGTAGGTTTACCAATAACATCTTCGTTATAGTAATCGAATAAATCGTCTTTCATTTGAAAAGCGATCCCAATGAGTTCTCCAAATTTTCTCATACGTTCGACAGTTTCTTTGTCTTGTTTAGCAGTTATAGCACCGCAAGCACAACAAGCCGCAATAAGTGTTGCTGTTTTTTGTCTGATAATTTCAAAATATACATCTTCTTCAATGTCTAGTTTACGGGCTTTTTCTATCTGCAAAAGTTCTCCTTCACTCATTTCTTTAACTGCATTTGAAACAATTTGCAGCAAATCGTATTCTTTATTTTCTAATGACATCAGTAGCCCTTTAGATAATAAATAGTCTCCAACTAGAACTGCAATTTTGTTTTTCCAAAGTGCATTAATAGAAAAAAATCCTCTACGAATATTAGCATCATCAATTACATCGTCGTGTACTAATGTAGCAGTATGTAATAGTTCAATTAGTGAAGCTGCTCTGAAACTGCTTTCGTTGATTTCACCAAGCATTTTGCCACTAAGAAAAACAAACATAGGACGCATTTGTTTTCCCTTACGTTTTACAATGTAGTGTAATATTTTATCTAAAAGAGGAGCCTTACTATTTAAGGAGTCTCTGAACTTCTTTTCAAATAAGAGCATCTCATGTTGAATAGGTTTTTTAATCTCTCTTATAGTATTCATTTACATATTTTGCAAGAAGTACAAAGATACTAGGATTTTACGAGTTTATTGGCAAGTTGTCCGCATGCAGCATCTATGTCTTTACCACGACTTCTCCTAACATTTACAATAATATTTTTGCCTTTGATAAAATTAACAAAATCATCTACTTTTTCTCTTTTGGCTTGTTGAAATTCTCCATTGTCAATGGGGTTGTATTCAATGATATTGATCTTACAGGGTGTAATTTTAGCAAAGCTAGCGAGCTCTTTGGCATCGCTAATTTCATCATTGAAGTCCTTGAAAATGATGTATTCGTAGGTTATTCTTGTTTGTGTTTTTTCATAAAAATAGACAATGGCTTCTTTTAATGCTTCTAAGGAGTTCTGTTCGTTTATAGGCATTATATAGTCACGTTTCTTATCATTAGCAGCGTGTAAGGAAAGTGCCAAATTAAATTTGACTTCATCATCGCCTAGCTTTTTTATCAGCTTTGCGATACCAGCAGTAGATACCGTAATACGTTTGGGCGACATACCAAGCCCGTCTGTCGAGGTGATTTTATCGATAGACTCTAGAACATTTCTGTAGTTTAAAAGAGGCTCACCCATACCCATATAAACAATATTGCTCAGCTTTTTATTGTAATTGCTTAGCGCTTGTTCGTTAAGCATAAATACTTGGTCGTAAATCTCATCAGCATTTAAATTCCTCAGTCTATCTAATTTGCCAGTAGCACAAAATTTACATGTTAGACTGCACCCAACTTGAGAAGATATACAAGCTGTCATTCTACTTTTGGTAGGGATTAGCACCCCTTCAACACTATTATTGTCGTAAAGGCTAAAAGCAGATTTTATGGTGCGGTCAGCACTTTTTTGCGATTCTGTAATTTTGGCGTGTAAAATAACAAAGTGCTCATTTAACAATTGAATGGTTTCTCTGGAAACATTACGCATCTCTTCAAAGGAAGATACCGACTTTTTCCATAGCCATTCGTATACTTGTTTGGCCCGAAAAGTGGGCATATCATTCTCTTTGAAAAAGTCCTTAAGTTCGTCTAAGGTAAGTGTGCGAATATTTTTTTTATCTAAAGACATAGAGCGCACAAAGATACTATCTTTGTACACTCTATGCGCTACTTAACATCAGATATCATTTTTACGGCTTTTTCTAGTCCTATTTACGATGGTGTTATTGTTGTTGACGATGATGGAAAAATTGCAGATTTACTTGAAGATAATCAGCAGATAGACAGTGCTAATTTAGAATATTTTAGAGGTGCTCTTTGCCCTGGATTTATCAACACTCATTGTCATTTGGAGTTGTCACACTTGCAGGGAGAGTTAGCCCCAAAAACAGGATTACCACATTTTATTAACTCTATAGGTCAAATTAGAAAGGCTAGTCAGCGACGAAAAGACGATGCCTTAAAGTTAGCAGACAGACAGATGTATAATAATGGAATTGTGGCTGTAGCAGACATTAGTAATACAGCAGATTCTTTTTCTTCAAAAGCTAATAGTGCCATATATTATTACACTTTTATCGAATTATTTTCTTCTAATCCCCATAAAGCTGAAGAAGTATTTGAGCGAGGGCTGAAACTTAGTGAATTATGTAACACCCCCAACTCTTTAACACCTCATGCTAACTATTCGGTTTCTTTGCCTCTTTTCGAAAAGATTAGACATCATAATAAGGGGGAAATTATCAGTATACACAGTCAAGAAACGTCTGAGGAAGACACTATGTTTTTGAATGGTACCGGTAAATTGTTGTCACAACTTATTGCAAAAGAATTTTTCAAGTACACTGGTAAGACTGCACTTCAAAGCACCCTTCCTTTATTGCCAGAATCTCCTATTTTATTAGTGCATAATACCTTTACCAAAAAAGAAGATATGACAGAGGCTATATCTAATTTCGATAAGCTTTATTGGTGCACTTGCCCTAAAGCTAATTTATATATAGAAAATCAATTACCTAACTACCAACAGTTTATAGATGCTCAAGTTAAAATGACGATTGGAACTGATAGTTTAGCATCTAACGATACGCTATCTATTTTGGAAGAAATGAAAACGATACAATCTTATGTTTCCTTAGATTTATTGATGGAATGGGCTTGTAAAAACGGCGCTGAATTTCTTGGGCTAGATGCATTAGGAACATTAAAAAAAGGTAAAATACCTGGCATCAATTATATAAATCATATAATAGATGGAAAATTAACAGATGCTAGTCAGGTTAAAAAGTTATTCTGATATTAAATTTATGTAAACTTGAGCTTTCTTTAAGTCTTCTGGTGTTGTGATTTTGATGTTTTCTTTATTGCCTTGAATAAGTTGTATCTCTATCCCTAAAGCTTCTACAATTGAAGCGTCATCAGTAAATGTAGGCGAATAATCCTGTTGGTAGGCCTCTAATAATACCTCACTTCTAAAACATTGAGGTGTTTGAACAATAAGGTATTCGTCTCTATTAACAACAACACTTCCTCCTGCAGTTTTTTGTCTCAAGCTTTCCTCAATCGCTATGATTGGAATTGCAGTTCCTTTCTCTTGTGCTATCTGCATACATTTATTAACTACGCTATTTTTAACTAACGGACGAACGCCGTCGTGTACGGCAACAACAGATTTTTCATTGACTTTTTTTAAAGCATTACTAACCGATTCAAAACGTGTATTCCCGCCTTCAACAAGTTTATGATTTATGTTAAATTGGTGTTTTTGACAGAGATTTTTCCAATTTTTAAATTCAGCTTTTGGTAAAACTAAGATTATTTCAGAATGATCTAAAATTTGATGCATTTTTTCAATAGTATGCATTAGGATTGGCCTATAATTGAGGTCTATAAATTGCTTAGGTATTGAATAACCCATTCGAGCTCCACGACCTCCCGCAACTATGATTGTATATTGTTTCACTTTTATAATATGAGCATAGCATCGCCATAACTAAAGAAATTATATTTTTCTTTTATAGCTTCTTCATATGCATTCATTATTAAATCATGGCCGCCAAAAGCACTAACCATCATTAATAATGTAGATTTAGGAGTATGAAAATTTGTAATCATACAATTGGCGATACTAAAATCGTAAGGAGGGTAAATAAATTTATTTGTCCATCCTTCAAAAGGAGTCATAAGCTTCTGAGTGGTAACTGATGTTTCAATTGCTCTCATTGAAGTTGTTCCAACAGCACAAACTCTTTGTTTTTCTTTAATACCTGTATTAATTATTGTTGCCGTTTCATCACTAATTATTACCTCCTCTGAATCCATTTTATGTTTGCTTAAATCTTCTACTTCTACAGCTCTAAATGTGCCAAGTCCAATATGTAGTGTTAAATTAGCAAATTCAAGACCTTTAATTTCTAATCTTTTTAAAAGTTCTCGACTAAAATGTAAACCTGCTGTTGGAGCTGCAACCGCACCTTCTGTTTTTGCATATATTGTTTGATATCGCTCCTCATCATCAGCATCAGGTTCTCTATTTATGTATTTTGGTAATGGAGTTTCACCAAGCTCGTTTAGTTTTTTTCTAAAATCATGATAACTTCCATCATACAGAAAGCGCAAAGTTCTTCCTCTCGATGTCGTATTGTCGATAACTTCAGCAACTAAGCTATCGTCTTCACCAAAATATAGTTTATTTCCTATCCTTATTTTACGAGCAGGGTCAACTAATACGTCCCACAACAGGTTCTCTTTGTTTAATTCTCTTAATAAAAAAACCTCTATTCTTGCCCCAGTCTTTTCTTTGTTACCATACATCCTTGCAGGAAAAACTTTTGTATCATTAAAAATCATGACATCACCTTCATCAAAATAGTCTACTAAATCTTTAAATTGTTTATGTTCGAATTCACCAGTTTTTCTATTTATAACCATTAAACGAGATTCATCTCTGTTGTAAGATGGTCTTTCTGCTAAAAGTTCTTTTGGTAATTCAAAATTAAATTGCGAAAGCTTTCTTTTTATCATAATGTTAATTTATTCTTTTATTAAAAAAGTTCGCAAATATACTAAATTAATGTTCAGATATTTGATTATTTCTTTTTGAATGCGTGTCTATAAACTCTTGAAGATCAATTGCTTTACTTAGTTTAAAATTTCCAATACGTGTCCGTGTGAGTTGACTTAAGTGGGCACCACTATTTAAATTTTTACCAAAAGAATATGCTAGTGAACGAATATAGGTTCCTTTACTGCAAACTATTTTAAAATATACTTTCGGCATTTCTACTTTTACTAGTTCAAATTTTGAAATATTAACCATTCGTTCTTTTATTTTTATATTTTCTCCTTTTCTAGCATATTCGTAAAGTCGTTTGCCATCTTGTTTTATTGCTGAATAAATAGGGGGAGCCTGCATAATGTTACCTGTTAATGATTTGGCAGTTTTTTTGAGCATATCATCTGTAATATGACTATAATCGAAGGTTTCATTCACTTCTGTTTCCAAATCAAAAGAGGGAGTCGTTGCACCCAAAGTAAATTCGGCTGTATATTCTTTTTCTTTTGCTTGAAACTCATTAATACGTTTCGTAAATTTTCCAGTACATACTATAAGAAGCCCGTCCGCCAAAGGGTCTAGCGTTCCAGCATGACCTACTTTTATTTTTTTAAGCTGTAAAGATGTTAACAGGCAATTGCGTATTTTTTTTACTACATCAAAAGAAGTCCATCGTAATGGTTTATTTATAAGTAAAGTGTGCCCCTCTATGTAATCAATCATCTATATTACAGTGAAAATAATAGCCAAAATTCCTATGGTAAAACAGTAATAAGAAAAATATTTTAGCTGACTTTTTTTGACTAAAGATATCATCCATTTACATGCGATTAGACCTGTAATAAACGCAGCAATGAATCCAGCTATTAAGGGAATTAGAGCAGCGCTCTCAGATGCTATCTTACCACTAAAAATTTCCTTTGCCATCTTTCCAAAAATTAGAGGAACAACCATTAAAAAAGAAAATCTTGCTGCTTTTTCTCTATCAATCCCAAGAATAACAGATGTAGAAATAGTAGCTCCTGATCTTGAAATTCCAGGTAGAATAGCAATAGCTTGAGCTATGCCGATAATCAATGATTGCCCAATGCTAACAGATTGAGTTGTACTTTTAGCTTTATCTGCAACAAAAAGAAGAAAACCAGTAAAGATTAGCATACTGCCAACTAGTAAGATTCTACCACCAAATAGAGCGTCTATTTGTTCATTAAAAATTACACCGACTAATACAGCAGGGAGCATCGAAATAATTATTTTTAAGGAAAAACGAAATTCTTTGTTCCACTTAAATTGTAATAATCCTTTGAAAATTTGTATAACTTCATTTCTAAAAATAACAAGAGTGCTTAGCGCAGTAGCAGAATGTAACACTATGGTCATTAAAATATTCTCTTCAGGTAGGCCTTTACTTCCGAATGATTCTAAAATAAAAGTAGATATTTCTAGATGGCCACTGCTGCTTACAGGTAAAAATTCGGTAAGTCCTTGAATAATACCAAGAATTATTGCTGCTAAAACACTACTCATCTTTAGCCTTATGTAATATAGCGAAGACTTCAATTATTAGTCCCGCTATAAGAAAGATTACTGAAAGTGTCATTCTTCTGAAACTAAAGATGGCATCGCTAAATACATTTGGATCTTCAGATTTTCCTCCAGACATCAATATATAGCCAGTAATAATAAGTATAACACCTAAAATCATAAGCTGGTAGTTTCTTTTTCCAAAATTAAATTCCATAATTTTAATGATATAAATCGTTTTCGTTCATTTTAAGATATTTTCCAACAGAAATGTTGGTTACAATTGTGCTCATTAAGATTCCAAAAAAAATCATAGCCAAAAAAATAATCAGCATACTAGATATATCTTCAGCTAATAAAAGTTCTGGCATTTCTTTATGTAGACTAAATAATGCAATTATTAAAAATACTATACCAATTAATGAAGAAAAAAGGCCTTGCAGCATACTATTTCTTAAAAATGGTTTTCTTATAAATTTATTTGTAGCTCCAACTAGTTTCATAGATTTTATATTAAACCTTTGTGAATAGACTGTTAATCTAATAGTATTATTAATAAGGGCAACAGCAACAATTAAAAGTAAAATGCTAAAGGAAATTAAAATTAAGACTAGCTTTCTAACATTTGTGTTGATGTCGGCTATCAAATCCTTTTGAATTATTATTTCTTTAATAATTGGGTTTTTTATCAAATTGGATTCTATAGTTTCAATTTGATTTTCTTCAGCATATTCTGCATGCATATATACATCAATTGATGCTGATAATGGGTTAAAACCTAAAAAATTAATAAAATCCTCTCCTAAATCATTTTTTAAGATTTTAGCGGCATCGTCTTTACTTATAAATATTGTACTTTTTATTTCTGGTGAAGCGTCTAAATTCTTTTGAAGTTGTAGTCTGTCAACTTTCTTAATATTTTCTTCTAGGACTAAAGTAAATCCAACATTTTCTTTGATATAATTGATTAAACGTTGAGTATTTAGATATATAAATCCCATACTACCTAACATCAGTAAAACCAAAGATATACTTAGCATAGTAGATAAAGAAGAGCTTCTAAGCTTTCGTTTTATGTGTCTTTCTTGCATTTGTTTCATTACGTTTGCTAAGTTAATAATTTTTACTGCTAAGTTGTGACGATTGATTAACTTTGCTTTGTAAATTATTTAGAATGGAATACGATTTTAATCGCATTGAGCAAAAATGGCAAGACCGATGGAGGGAATGGCAAACCTATAAAGTTGATGAAGATACTTCCAAGCCAAAGTTTTATGTTTTAGATATGTTTCCTTATCCTTCGGGTTCAGGTCTGCATGTTGGCCATCCATTAGGTTACATAGCATCTGATATTTATGCTCGCTACAAACGTCATAAGGGTTTTAATGTTTTACATCCTATGGGATATGATTCTTTTGGTTTGCCAGCAGAACAGTATGCCATACAGACGGGACAACACCCAGCTGTTACAACAGAAAAAAACATTAACCGCTACAGAGAACAACTTGATAAATTAGGCTTTTCTTTTGATTGGAATAGAGAAATTCGTACTTCGGAACCCAACTATTATAAGTGGACACAGTGGATTTTTAAGCAACTTTTTAACTCCTACTATTGCAATATCGAAAATAAGGCTTTACCCATTTCAAAATTGGTAGAAGAATTAGATCGTAATGGAAACACTTTAGTACAATCCCCATGCGATGAAGACACTTCAGTATTTACTTCTGAAGAATGGAACGCTTTTGGTGAATCCGAGCAACAAGCCATTTTATTAAAATATAGACTTACATTTTTATCTGAAACATGGGTGAATTGGTGTGAAGGTTTAGGAACTGTATTGGCTAATGATGAGATAAAAGATGGTCGTTCAGAACGAGGTAATTTTCCAGTTGAACAAAAACTTATGAAGCAATGGTCTATGCGAATAACAGCCTATGCAGAACGATTGCTTGAAGGATTGGAACAAATAGAATGGAACGATTCTATCAAAGAAATTCAGCGCAACTGGATAGGTAAATCTAAAGGGGCATCGCTTAGTTTTTCTGTAGAAAATAGTAGCGAGCAAATAGAAGTATTTACTACTAGACCAGACACCATATATGGCGTTACTTTTATGGTATTAGCACCCGAGCATAAACTTGTAAAGTCCATCACTACTGTTTCACAAAAAGAGGAAATAGAAAGCTATTGCCAACAAGCTGCCTTGAAGTCCGAAAGGGACAGACAGTCTGATGTGAAGAGTGTAACGGGAGCCTTTACGGGAGCTTATTCTATTCACCCTTTTACCAATGAAAAAATACCAATTTGGATTGGAGATTATGTCTTAGCATCTTATGGTACAGGGGCTGTTATGGCAGTTCCTTGTGGCGACCAAAGGGATTGGAACTTTGCTAATAAGTTTGGTATTAGGATAAAGAACATCTTTAAAGATACGGATATTAGTGAAGGGGCTAATGAAGACATAGCGGCTATCATTGATAATTCGGATTTTCTATCAGGTCTTACTTCCCAAGAAGCCATACAACAAAGCATTTTAGCCATCGAGAAAAAAGAGATAGGTAAGGGCAAAACAAACTACAGACTAAGAGATGCTATTTTCAGTCGTCAAAGGTATTGGGGAGAGCCATTTCCAGTGTACTATGAAAATGACATGCCTAGACTGACAAATGATGACAGTTGTGTTGAGTTGCCAGAGGTTGATAAATATCTCCCAACAGAAGAAGGTGAGCCGCCTTTAGCTAGAGCTAAAAAAGAAGATTGGAATGTTTTTCAAGGCGATAAAATGGAGTATAATACTATGCCAGGGTGGGCAGGTTCTTCGTGGTATTTTTTAAGGTTTATGGATCCACAAAACGATAAAGAGTTTGTGTCTAAGCAAAAAGTCGATTATTGGGGACAAGTGGATTTATATATTGGTGGTGCAGAACATGCTGTTGGACACTTATTATATTCTAGGTTTTGGACTAAGTTTTTGTACGATAGAGGCTTTATTGCTTTTGATGAGCCCTTCAAAAAAATGATCAACCAAGGAATGATTTTAGGGCGTTCCAATTTTGTATATCGAATTAAAGACAGTAATACTTTAGTCAGTTTTGATAAGAGAAAAGACTACAAAACCAGTCGCATGCATGTTGATATTGACCTCGTGGATAAGGACGTTTTAGATATTGAAGCCTTCAAAAAATGGCGAGAAGAATACAAAGACGTTGAATTCATTCTTAATGATGATGGCAAATACATCTGTGGTTTTGAGGTAGAAAAAATGTCTAAGTCCAAATACAATATTCAAACGCCTGATGATTTGGTGGAGAAATTTGGCGCTGACACTTTAAGAATGTACGAAATGTTTTTGGGACCCTTAGAGCAGTTCAAGCCTTGGGATACTAAAGGTATTAACGGGGTCCATAATTTTTTAAGAAAGTTTTGGCGTTTAGCGCACGATGAAAATAATCAAATCCATTTTTCTGATGATGAGCCAACAAAAGCAGAATTGAAGTCTTTGCATAAAGCTATTAAAAAGGTAACGGAGGACATCGACAGACAGGCTTTCAATACGGTAGTTAGTAATTTGATGATAGCGGTCAATGAGTTGAATGATTTGAAATGTAATAAACGACAAATCCTCAAAGATTTAATTGTGTTGATAGCACCCTACGCTCCACACTTTGCAGAAGAACTATGGGAAAAATTAGGACATACGGAATCGATAACACTTGCTAATTGGCCTAAGTTTGATGAACAGCATTTAAAAGAAAACGCCTTCACTTACCCTATTTCTTTTAATGGCAAAATGCGTTTTACTCTTGAGCTTTCTGCTGATTTGAGCAAGGAAGAAATAGAAAAAGAAGTCATGGCTTTTAAGAAGACCAAACAATATATGGAAGGTAAAAACCACAAGCGTATTATCATAGTTCCCAAGAAAATCGTTAATATCGTAATATGATTTAAAATATATCATTAACAAATATTAATGTTCAATTTGTCCCAAAAAAAATACTAATATGGAATGGACTAAAGAGATTAAAGACAAAATAGAGAAGTTAGACAGAAAGTATGCTTCTATAGGTCAAGATTTACCAGCTTATTTAGATGGCTTGCTGTATGCTAACCCTTTAAACTATTGGGATTATACTTATGTGGATACTTTGTTGAGCCTTCAACACCCCAAGACCGACTTTCCTGACGAACAGATATTTATCATTTATCATCAAATTACAGAGTTATACTTCAAGTTAGCTATACTTGAGCTTGATCAAATAGCTCACAACGGTAAGTTAATGTCAGAAGATGGTCAAGATATGGGTTGGAACGACTCTTTATCAGTTGCTTTTTTTGTAGAACGTCTTAAACGAATCAACAGTTATTTTGAAGTACTCACATCTTCCTTTGGTATTATGGTCAATGGTATGGAAAAGGAACAGTTTTTAAAGTTTAGAATGTCTTTACTACCTGCAAGTGGTTTTCAATCTGCACAATATAGATTGATAGAAATTTCCTGTACGCATCTAATCAACCTTACACATAAAGATGAAAGAGAAGGTTTGAAAGATTCTAGTATTGGTGATATGGCTCAGCACTTTTATTGGACTGATGGCGCTATAGATATTAAAACAGGCAAAAAAACGTTGATGCTCGAAAATTTCGAAAAGAAATATATGGCGCAATTTATTGACAGAGCTCATAATTTTTCAGATAAAAACTTACTTGCAAAATATCAACAATTAAGTGTTGAAGATCAGCAAGACAAAGACTTGATACAACAATTACGTTTATTAGATTTGAACGTCAATGTGAATTGGCCACTGGTGCATTACAAATCAGCAGTTCGCTATTTATCATCAAAAGATGGTGATGCTGATGCAACAGGCGGCACAAATTGGCAAAAATATTTGCCCCCTCGATTTCAGAAGCGCATATTCTTTCCAGAGTTGTGGACAAAAGAGGAATTAGAAAATTGGGGCAGGCAATGGGTGGTAAATGCCCTTAACGAAAGTTGATAGTATAGAATGAAAAAAAATAAATGGGGTAATTTAGTATTCTCTTTGTTGTTGGCAATCTCCATTTCAATTGTTTTCCTATATTGCAATTCTCAAGATAATGAAAACCTTTCTGATCCCTGTGTAGTGCTTTATGATATATGTTCTGAAGACTATAAGGTACACAGGGGAGAATTAGAAAGTGGGCAAACTTTAGGCGCAGTACTTTATCTCAATCACATAGATCACGGTAGAATAGACCAAATAGTAAGAGCCTCTAAAGGAATTTTTGATTTCAGAAAAGCTAAAGCGGGTAAGAAGTTTACAGTTCTGTGTTCCAATGACAGTATTGAGAAAGCCCAATATTTCATTTATGAAATGTCTAATATAGATTATGTCGTTTTTGACATAAGGGATACCATAAAGGTATTTTTAGGTCAAAAAGATGTTGAGGTAAAAACTCGTGAGGCTAGTGGTAAGATCGAATCTTCCTTGTGGAATTCACTAGTTGAAAACAAAATGAGTCCTGCTTTAGTAATGGAATTATCCTCCATCTACGCTTGGACCATAGACTTTTTTAGAATACAAAAAGGTGATTATTTCAAGGTAGTTTATGAAGAAAAATACGTTGAGGGAGAATTTATAGGCATAGGGCGAGTTTATGCTGCATTATTCAATCATGCTAATGAAGATTTTTATGCCTTTTACTTTGAAGAAGAAGAAAACTATGGTGATTATTTCGATGATGAAGGTGCTGCTTTAAGAAAGGCCTTTTTAAGAGCACCATTAAATTACTCTCGTATCAGTTCGAGTTTTAGTAAGCGAAGAAAGCACCCAGTAACTGGTCGTATAAAAGCCCATTTGGGTACTGATTATGCTGCGCCAACAGGCACACCTATTTTATCGACTGCCAATGGTACCGTTACAGAAGCGAGGTACAAACGTAATAATGGCAATTACGTTAAGGTAAGACACAACAGTACTTACAGCACACAGTATTTACATATGTCCAAAATAAAATCAGGAATACGGCCTGGAGTTTATGTCAAGCAAGGAGAAGTCATTGGATATGTGGGAAGTACAGGCTTAGCAACGGGGCCTCATGTATGTTATCGTTTTTGGAAAAATGGTCGTCAGGTAGATCCTTATAAACAGAAGTTACCCCCATCTAAGCCGGTTAAAAAAGAAAACTTAGAAGCCTACACCATGCTAAAAGATAGCATGATGAATCTTATTCAATCTATACCAAGTAATTTTTAGTCTACTGAAATCAGTATCTTTACCCTATGAGAGCTTTGCTAACATTAGTGATGGTATTGTGCTGGTGCAACATATCGGCACAAGTATTTTTTACACCAAACAAAGGGCAATGGAATAAAGCTGTCAAAGCCAAAGTGAATTTAGCTAATGGCGCAATTTTCCTAGAAGAAAAAGTTCTTACTTTTAATTTCATTGACGCTACTTATTTCAGCCATTCACACGATTACGATACAATGGTCGATAGCATTCAAGCTCATGCTTTCAAATGGCAATTTGTTAAAGCGAATACTCCCAAAATAAGCTTTGAAGAAGAAAGAGAAGGGGTGGTTAATTTTTTCAATGTTAAGCCCTTAGTATCCGGAGTTAGAACTTATAAAAAAGTCAATTATAGCAATTTGTATGACGGCATAGATTATAGCATTTATGAATATGCTGGAGGTCTAAAATACGATTGGATAGTTCATCCTAATGCTGACCCTACTGACATTAAACTACGTCTTGAAGGAGTCAAAGAAATACGCATTGAAGATGGCCGATTGGTATTGCGTACTGTTTTGAATGAAATTAGAGAAGAACGCCCATATGCCTATCAGTGGCATAATGACGAAAAAGTTGAGGTAGCTTGTCGTTTTGTATGGAAAAAACAACGCTTATCGTTTGAATTCCCAAAGGGTTATGACCGAAATAAGGAATTGATAATTGACCCTGAAATGATATTTTCTTCATACTCGGGTGCAGTAGCAAGTAACTTTGGATATACTGCCACCTATGACGACTACGGCTTTTTATATTCTGGTGGAACGGCATATAATATAGGCTATCCCATTACTGTTGGGGCATATCAAACAGCTTATAACGGTGGTGTTGTGGGTAATGATGTGGTGTTGAGTAAGTACGATACTACGGGTACATTTATGGTTTATTCTACCTATTTAGGAGGTTCTGGTGATGAGGTGCCTCATAGTCTTATTGTTTATGACGAAGAATTATTTGTTATGGGCACAACAGGGTCAGCAGACTTCCCTACTATTGAAGGGGCTTTTGACAATACCTTCAATGGTGGACAGGCTCTTGCTGTCAATGGGGTAGGCATCAACTACACCAACGGATGTGATATTTTTATAAGTCGTCTAAATGCAGAAGGGACAGACTTATTGTCCTCAACGTTTTTAGGGGGGACAGACAACGATGGCTTTAATAGCTCAGCTACTTTACGTTACAACTATGCCGACCAGATGCGAGGCGAAATAGACATTGATACTGATGGAAATTGTTACATCGCTTCATCAACTTTTTCTTCAGACTTTCCTATTGTCAATAGTTTAATTCAACCCGCCATCAATGGAGGTCAAGATGGTATAATAGTAAAACTAAATTTGGATTTGAGTGCCATTCAATGGAGTTCATATTTTGGTGGCAGTAGTGACGATGCCTTGTATTCTTTAGCCTTTGATTCTAATAACGATTTGTACGCTTGTGGAGGCACATCGTCTGATAATTTAGCAACTAGCAATGGGTCTTATGCACCAAATTATTTAGGAGGTTCAGTAGATGCTTTTGTATCTCATTTTTCTAAAGATGGCCAAACACTTTTGAACTCTACCTATTACGGTTCTGACCAATACGATCAGTCCTATTTTATTGAATTGGATAAGTTGGACCAAGTGTATTTGTTTGGACAAAGTTTAGCTCCTGACAACACTTTGATATTTAATGCGGCATTTTCTCAGCCTAACAGTGGGCAGTTTGTAAGTAAGCTAAATTCAGAACTTAACACCTTAGATTTTTCTACTGTTTTTGGTTCTGGAAGTGGTGGAATAGACATTTCTCCTACTGCTTTTTTGGTCGATGCTTGTAATAGGATTTATTGCTCGGGTTGGGGAGGCACTACCAACGATTCCATACATTTAGGGCCTGGTGGCAGCACTTCCGATTTGGTGACTACTTTTGATGCTTTTCAAGACGAAACTGACGGAAGTGATTTCTACCTAATTATTTTTGAGGACGATGCTAACACCCTATCTTTCGCTTCCTTTTTTGGAGGGGATCAAGCTGCCGAACACGTAGATGGTGGAACCAGTCGTTTTGATAAAAAAGGCATTGTTTATCAATCCGTTTGTGCGGGTTGTGGGGGTTTTTCTGATTTCCCTACTACTGACAATGCCGTATCCAACACCAATGGGGCGAGTTGCAATAATGCAGTCTTTAAGTTTGATCCAGACTTCCCTTTGACTGTTGCTAACTTCAATGCTCCAGAACTGACTTGCGATTGGACAGTAGTTTTTGAAAATCTGAGTTTAGGAGAAAACAACTCCTACTATTGGGATTTTGGAGATGGCACAAATTCTACCGAAATTACACCCACTCATACCTTTTCGGCAGTAGGAAACTATGAAGTCTTACTCGTTACTAACGACCCTACCTCCTGCAATCTAGTGGATAGCATCATTAAGAATATTACCATAGACGACAATAAATACCAAGAATTGGATAGCTTATTTATCTGTGAAGGCGATAGCGTACTTTTACAAGGAACAACAATGGACGGTTTTACCTATCAATGGTCGCCCAATGTTGCTATAGCTAATCCTTCAGAATCTAGTACTTATGTCTCACCTACAGATTCTATGTTTTATTATTTCATAGGTCAGTCCGATAATTGCTTTGATACACTCAGTCAGTATGTGGCAGTTAGGAAAGTGCCTTTGGATTATTCTGCAAGCTCAGAAATATGCGGTTTGCCCATAGTCTTAACTGTAGAAACCAGCGATTCAGCACAAATTTTATGGACAACAGCTTTGGGAAGTTCTTCACTTGTGGAGCAAGATACTTTAGTAGTTTCTACTGTTGGCACATACTATATGCAAGTCAGACAATTTGGGTGCAGTGAAACAGGAAGAATAGATGTTGCCTTGGGCGAAGCATGTTGTAGCGAGGACAATATTCTTATCCCAAATGCTTTTACTCCTAATGGAGATTTGTTGAATGAAAAATTCCGAATTATAGATGAATTGAATATCGTTCAAGATTTTGAGCTTAATATATTCAACCGTTGGGGACAAAAAGTCTTTTACACTCAAGATAAAAAAGAGTCTTGGGACGGCTACTTTAAAGGGCAGTTACAACCTTCATCTGTCTTTGATTATCATCTTAATATTGGTTGTATAGGAGGGCAAAACTCCTTTTTCAAAAAAGGTAATATTAGCTTGATACGATGAAGAAATTATTCCTCATATTTCTTTGTATAGGCACTACTTTAATGGCGCAAGATGTACATTTTAGTCAATGGTATAACAACCCTTTGTTTAGCAATCCTGCTCTGACAGCTGACTTCGATGGAGATTATCGTATTACTGCTCATCAACGTGAGCAATGGGCGAGTGTAAGTGTGCCGTTCAGTACAACTTCTGTTGGATTGGATATGCCTATCGAAAATTGGGGTTTAGGGATTCAGTTTATTCGCGACCAATCGGGTAGTTCTCGCTTGTCACTCACACAATTTAATCTTTCCCTTTCTCGTTCTTTACAAGATTGGCAATTGGGACTGCAATTGGGCTTTGCGGAACGCCGTATTGACTACTCCGATTTGATATTTGTCGATGATGGTGAATACATCAGTTCAGAAACTAAGAACTATATGGACATAGGATTAGGTATCAATAGAACTTTCAGTTTTGTTTCTAGTGAATGTAACATAGCATATTCTTTGTTTCACGTTAATAGTCCAAACCGTTCTTTTATATCATCTGAAGACAAGTTAGCTGTTCGCCATCAATTATCAAGTAGTTTAGATTACGATTTGAATGAAAAATGGCAGCTTAGCCCATCTATTCATTATACCAACCAACAAAATCAAAGACAGTTTATGCTTGGCTCACAATTTAGTTATGATATCAGCGAATATTACTATAAATACATAGTCCTTGAGCTAGGGAGTTATTACCGTTTTGGAGACGCCTTAACTTCTTTAATTGGCATACAATTTGAGCAATCGCATGTTGCATTTAGCTACGATTGGAACACCTCCGGCTTAATCCCTGCTAGTAATTATTTAGGGGCTTGGGAATTGTCATTTGCCCACATTATAAAGTCCAAAGTATTATCCAAGCCTAAGTACAAAACCTGCCCCGCCTTTTTATGAAAAAATATATCCCAACATACCTTCTAGTCTTTTTGACTAGCTTTTCTTTTGCTCAGAAAAAAGGAGAAATTGATGCCGAAGCTGATTTTTATTACACCACACAAGATTACTTTTCGGCAGTTTATTTCTACGAACTCTCTTTGCAAAAGGATAGTACTTCTTTTAGCGATTGGTATCCTTTGGCAGAAAGTTACCGACAAACCAATCAGTATAGTAAAGGAATTATGGCTTATGAAAAAGTCCTTGAAAGTAACCAAGTATCCCTTTATCCCAACACCTTATTGTGGCTTGGTGTTTTACATAAAAACCTTGCACAGTACGAAAAAGCATCTAGTTATTTAAAACAATTTTTAGATAAAAGTTTGCGCCCTTCAGATTATTGGTATAGAAAGGCTATGATGGAATGGAAAGGCGCTCAGATGGCATTGACTATGAAGCAGCGTGAGGATGTTCAAGTTCAAGTTTTAGGTGATCACATTAACTCTATTTATTCTGATTTTGCTCCTTTCCCTTTGGGAGATACTAGTTTATATTTTTCTGCTATGTTAGCTGATGACGGTTTAGCTAAGGAGTTATATATCGGTCACCGTTCTCAATTGATGTTTTCTAAAAATGGTGCTGCTGCTAATTTGTACAAGTTGTTCAATGACAAAAGCTATCACATTGCTAATATTAGCCTCAGTCCTTTTGGTCAGGAAGTTTATTTTACTAAGTGTAAAAATCAGAAAGGCGAGATCGTATGTCAGATTTATAGCAGTAAATACCATAATGGCTTATGGTCCTTACCTCAAATTATGGACCATCGCTTTAATGTTCCGTACGCTAACAATACACACCCGCAATGGGCTTTATGGAATGGAGTAGAAGGTTTATTTATAGCTTCCAATAGGGTGGGTGGATTTGGAGATTTCGATATTTGGTTTGTGCCAATGAGTGGAGAAGCTCAAAACCTAGGAAATGGTATTAATACCTCTGGTAAAGAAGTGACTCCATTTTATCATCCGCTAGAAAAGTCTTTATATTTCAGTTCAGACTTTCACCCTGGTATAGGAGGCTTTGATATTTTCAAATCGGTATGGAATGAGCAATGGGGTTTAGTACAAAATGTAGGTCAACCCCTCAATAGCAGTGCCAACGATTTGTATTATGTTGCCTTGATAGATAGTTTTCATCTAGGCTTTTTGTCTTCTAATAGGACAGGCTCGCAGACCATTAGCCAAGAAAGCTGTTGCAACGATATTTACAGTTTTGTAAAATCGGAGGAGTGTGTTTGTGTTGAGGTTGATAGCTTAGCCATCGCCATGCAATTGAACTTACCTTTGAGTTTGTATTTTCATAACGACGAGCCTAACCCTATGACGAGGGATAG
>CEQX01024579.1_pt1 | contig 24819 bp, 18 predicted proteins | sample 356261 | NCBI WGS metagenome assembly CEQX01 (sample SAMEA2621076, study PRJEB7988) | marine metagenome | isolation source: saline water (ENVO:00002010), including | reverse complement strand
TTTTAACAAAAATACAATTAAAGTTTAAATCAAATCTATTGAGCTAAAGTGAATCGAACACTGAATCCAGCATTAGTTATTGCTGAGGGAAAGGTATTCGAAACATAAGGATTAGTCATAACTTTATCATAAAATAATCTTAAATTAAATTGACTACTAACAACATAATCTGCAGTAAATTTTAATGTGATAACACTATTTCCTCCTGTAATTTCTTCCTGATTTTCTTCTATTTTTCTTATGACCACCTGGTTACTTCTAACTGAAAAATCTAATTTTAAATCTAAATCTGAACTTATTTTTCTCTGTCTTCCCGCAGCTCTTACATTAAATGCTAATTCTTTAATTCTATAACCTGTACCTACAATCCATTCATTAGATGAACGGTCAGTTAGTTGATTATTACTTAAACCTAATGTTAATGTTCTTTCTTTTTTAATTTCTAAACGGGCAGTAATACTATTTTTGAAGGTCATGTCAATCTTAAATAATGGATTCAAACTCTCTCTCAAAGTAACTTGATTAATTTCATACTTATTAAAATAATTTAAATTAGCTTCATTAATAATGTTAGGCCATTCATCGAAGCCAGCCTCATAATCAAGACTAGTAACATAATTTCCTACACTATAAGTTGATTGATATGAATGACTCAAAATAATGTTATTCATTAATTTTTTAATGAACTTTACATTTCGTAATCCATCAAAATTAATTCGCCAATTTGGCAATGGAATATTAGGAAAATTATTAAGCTTAACAGATGAAGGATTTTTACCAGAATATGCAGCTAAAAAGGATGGAATTAATACCTCTTGAGATGTACTTTGATAACCCAATGGAAATCCTGTGCTATCTACAATACTATTGTCATAAGGGTTAGCATCAGCAAGTCTACTTGCAATTATTTCTCTATTTTGTCTAAATTTCTGAAATGTTGCGTTGGAAAAATTGTCATTATCTTTTATAAAGGCAGAGTTCCAACTAATAAAAGAAATACTATGACTACCACTTTCTATAGTATTAAAAGAATTATAATAACCTTCCTCTGAATCAAATCTGTAAATCTCTTCGGTATTGTTAGTTTTTACTCTATTTGCAGTAAGTTCAATTCTAAATCCTTTAACTGGCTCAAGTGTTCCCCTTAAATTGAGAGTCTCACTATTTGTCATTCTAAAAAATTGATTCAAGTTAGTATTTGAGGTTAACCAACCACCTTGTGAGCTTAATTCTCTTATATCAATATTTTGACTTCCTAAAACAAATGGTATTCCTGGGGCCATTGCGTCCCAATCTTGTCCAAAAAAATGAGGCTTTTTGTTAAATCCTGGTAACACAACACCCTGATTTTGTCTATATGAAACAGATAAATTTTTAACTAACAAGGTCGTTCTTAAAAATGTATTAACTATATCTTTGAATGAAACTTTAATTGTGTCAATCGGCTCGTTTGGCAAACTAAAAGAATCTCTAGAAGAGCCCCTAGATCTTCCTCTACTATTTGATCCACTGCTGTTAAGCTTCTTAAGAAATGGTAGCTTATTGTATAGCTGTCCAAAATTAAATGTTGAGTTTAATTGCTTATTATTACTATTTTGAATAGTATTTCCAAGACTTTGTAGGCTTAAAGGGGAAGCTAACCAATCATAATTAGCAACATATTTAGTATTTAAGCTTATCCAAGAGGTTAAAGGAAATTTATTTAAAGGAACATTGTAGCTAGCATTTAATGAATGATGATATAAAGTTGGTCTTCCGAAATTCAAGATATTATTCCATATGGAATCTCTTTTAACTTTAAATAGGGGATCAGTTTTTATTAGTTCTCCCTCAGGTTCATCAATACTAGCCGAGTTACGGACTTTAAACTCTGTTTTTAAGGTTCGTGTAAGGTCATATTTGATACTATAATTTCTATTCCAAACAAATGCTTTATTGTAATAAGGCGGCAGTATGAATTCAGGATTGTTTATATTTCTAAATTGAGTCTTATTGAAATATCTATCAAAATCTGTCTGAAATGCTATAGACTTTGGTAATGTATAAAAATTAAAATCCTTTAATAAAGCAAAGTATTTTTTCTTGAAAAGTTTTACTTTTTGAAAGGGTTTTATCATTTTAGGCTTAGATGAATAAGTATAATTTAAAGAAGCTTTAGTACTAATAGTTTTTCGTTCCTTTAAATTCACATTACTAGAAAAGGTTTCATTTCTTGAAAATGATGCGGATAAATTTTCTATATCATATATTTTACTTTTGCTGTTATTAGAAGATGATTTGTTTTTTCGAATATTAGAAAAGTTAATAGACTTTCTTTTTGTTAGTTCCTGCGCTATCTCTTTTAAATCTTCTTTTTCTTGTTTAGATTCTAACTCATCTAAAGAAGCTTTTAAAGTTATATCAGGATCTAATGGATTATATTGAGGGTTTTGTAGAGCTTGAGAAATACCAACATACATAGGGATCTTTATTGAGGCTTTCTCTCCAAAAAAATTACCTAAAGCAAAAGTTGATGAAAAATCATATTGATATGCATCATGTTTTTGTCTTGCTGTAAGGCTTTGTTCTATTGAACCAAAACCTACAGTACTCAAGCTACCAGAAAGATTAACATTTGCAAAGTCAGCTAATCTAACATTTACACGTCCATTGGCGGCATATCCTCCAGTTTCATCAAAGTCTGTTAGACGTAATTCATTTAACCAAATTTCACCACATTTAGAAGACCCATCATCATTAACAGTAGAATTTGGACCGCCTTTTCTAGGGTTTCTAACTCCTAACATAATAGTTTTAATCATACTAATATTTGGATTTCCAACAATAGTAATTTGTTTATCTGATCCAGAAAAAGGATCAGTTGAGCTAGAATGAATTCCATCTTTAATTGATTTATTTCTCTCCTGCTTAGCATTAAGCAATTGTTCAAATGTAATATTCAATTCATTCTCAATTGGCCATATAATTTGGTCATCAATTCTTGAAACACCCCAAGGAGTAACTTTTAGAGGTATTTCATACTCATAATAATTATCATTAAAATCAGTACCTAATCTTATGAACAATGACAAATCTCCGTCTTGAAGTGAAGACTCAATTTCACCAGTTGCTTCAGCATGCACATACATTTTCAAACGCTTATATGTTCTAAAATCATTATTAAAGGTCTTATATGCAGCCCTTGAATCACCATCTTCTAAATCGCAAACTTTAAGAACTAACGATTGTTCATTTTGCCTTCTTATATATGTTGTTGTATTGTCTACTTCCTGTTCAATACCTGGAGGTAGCACATAAGGAACAGGATTTTTATCGGCATTTTCTTCAATGTTTACTACAGAAACATCAAATGTAGTATTACTTGCATTATCATTTGGAACGTATTCACCTTCAGTCTTTAAACTAAAGTTATAACGTCTCCATTCACCTCGAACTAATTCAAGTGTTGCGAAACGCATAACAATTGGTTGGTCAAAATCTTTAAGAATCATACGAATAAATCTAATTGACTTAAAATCACGAATTGCACCAACTATTTTATCAGGTTGTTGAACAGGAATTTTGAACTGATACCACTTAATTAATCTATCTCCTGTTGGAGTATTAACCTCAGTCTCTTGTATATCTGTTATATAGCTATCTCCAATTTTCATTTCTGGAAACAAAGGAATATTATAATGATAGTAACTCTCTGATTCATTTAGCGTATTATCAAAATTTATATCCTCTGTATTGGGAATTGTTGTAGACATTGTAGGAGTAGGATTAGGTATTGCTGAGTTTCCATCAATCCCAGAAAAATACTCATATCTTTTTAAAATTGATGCACCTTCATTATCCAAGTCATCTCCCAAAAAATATTGATAATTATCAGAAGATGGATCTGAAATTGCTAAATTATAAGCATCGCTATCAATGCCATATATATTTTCAATTTTTTGAACATAAGAAGTATCAAAAAATATTCGCTCGTCTATATCTCTAAGTCCATCAAGACCAACATCTTGAAATTGACGTGATTCAGCATCTATATCAAATGAATTAGTTAAAGCAAATGTTGTAGGCATACGACCCCATACACTACTTTCTTCATCAATATTTTCAAGCAATTCAGATGAAGGTAATCCATTTTCAAAACTTTTAAATCCATCTTTTAGAACATCTTCTGAAACATTACCTAAATTTAAAATTAAATTTCCTCCCGATTGATTTTCTGAATCATCATTAAAAGGATCCATAATCCAAAACTCAATAAACTCAATATTTTGAAGTTCAAAATCGGTTGTCTCTAGTTTACGCATTATACCAGACCATCTATTTTCAGGATTTAGCAATAATCCTGAAGTAGTGATGTTTTGTGTGTCAAAATTATAAGGTCCTCTTTTAAATGGATTATAATACAAGTTAAAAACAGGTAAATTTGAAACTTGCGTAGCATACTGAGGGTCTCGGTTAGGAAATACTTCTTTTTCAAGAACTTCTCTTACATTATGATTTGAACGCTGAATATCATCATTAGCAATATGATCAGGTGTATTACTAGTGTTCCTGTAAAATGTAGGGTCAATATTATACCAGGATAATAACGCTCTATTTGCTCCAGAATTTAAATTTCCAAGTCTTGGACTTTGATTAGGCAATGCAGATTCAGGAAATAAATTTGGATCATTAGGCAAGCTAGCTAAAAACCACGAACCAGGAGATTTAATATCTATTCCCGTACTACTTGCTTCAAAATCATCTATATAAGCTGTTCCACTTTCCCCAATAGCTCTTTGATGACCTGGAATAAGATGTGCAAACTCACCTTCTAATGTAAGAATAGACCTTTCCTTAGTTTCTATAAGAGGTAAAAAGTCAACAATTTTAGTCAATAAATTTGATTCTCTTCTATATGTTCCATCCAAACCCCATATAGTATTAGAAATGGGCTCATCACCAGAATTTACTTTCTTTGTATAGGGCTTTTCTGTTAAGTTAAGAATTGTGCCTCCAAGCATAAAATTATCAGAAACAAGATAATCTACATGTGCACCAACTAAAGTTTTTTGTTGTAATCCAAAAGTATTACTTTCAACAGAAATTCTAATGGGTGTACCTGACATTAAAATTCCTTCATTAATAATATTAACTTTCCCCATTGAATAATTAACAGTAAAGTCTGTTCCTTCTTCAAGACGTAGGCCCCCGGCTGTTACAACAACTGAACCTTGTTCAATTGAAAAAACACCTAAATATATCTCAGATCCAGATTCAGATTGATAACTTCCTTTGATTCTAAATTTATTATACTCAGGGAATTGTTGAGCTATAGTTAAAGTAGAGTCATAAAGAATGTCATAAATATAATTATTAGCTATCTCGTTATTATTAAATTTTTGTCTTAAATCTTCTCCAAATGGTTCTCTGACAGGGAAAATTATTTTTCCATTACTAGTTATAATTGTAATTCCAGGTAAAAAGTCAAAAATACCATCTGGTTTTCTTTCTTGTTGAGCATTTAATTGATCAAATCTTAAAAGATTGATGATAGGTTTGTTTATCAAGCCTTCTTCAGGAATATAATTAGTTATTGTACCATTATCTCTAGTGTTTTCAAAAACTACATCAAGGTAAAACTCTTGAGAACTAATGTTATATGCCCCCAAAGAATAAATATTTTTCATCATTAAGTCCCAATTGGGAAGTTGCGGTGAAAAACTTAAATTTTTCAATAATTTCACATATAATGAACTAGGAGCTGGAGGTCCATTAGAAGTAAACTCACCAACTTGATACAATTCATTACCTACAGTATATTGAAAAGCTACTGCAAGAACCTCGTCTGGTCCAATAACACTATTTAGTGAAACATATCCTAATTGAGGATCAAAAGTATATTCTGTTGGCGATAATAATCTTGCTCGCTCCAATTTTTCATAATCTTGAGATCCTAAAAAATTTGGATAGGAAGCTTGGTCAAAAATACTATTTACCTGATTTATACTTCTTAATGGCTCACCTTCAGAAAGCATCTGTTGATATAATGTATTGTTATCATTATCAGGAAAAGAAAAATCGGCATTATCAGAAAATAACAAAGTATTAAACATATCATTTTGAGATTCTCCTAAATCTAGAAAAGCTAATATATTTCTAGTGTCTTCAACAGTTCCAGTTTTATTTGTTACCCAAACTTCAATTTTAGTAATGTTTACCGGAGAATTGATAAATGGCAACTGAGACATAGCATCATTATATCGAGATTTAAAGTAATGTGATAGAAAAAAATGCTTATTAGTTTCGTACTGATCTGCATAAATATCAAAATCAGTTGTTTGAGCACCACCTTCAACGTCTATTACTTTAGAATTACTCTTCTGCTGAGAAAAAACAGTAGTTACGGTCGCTCTTCCAAATTGTAGTTGTGTTTTTAGACCAAGTAAGCTTTGACTTCCAGAAATTAAGGTTCCGTTCAATGGTAATCCAACATTACCAATTTCGATTTTTTTTATTATTTCATCTTCATCTCCTTCATATTCAAGCTTTATCTTATTATCAAAATCAAATATTGCTTCAGTGTTATAATTTGTATTAAGTTGAAGTTTATTGCCAATTTTACCAATAACATTCATTTGTATTTTTTGCTTAAAATCAAATGTTGTGTTACTTTGTTTGTCAATTGGCAAGGCATTATTTTCAGTCTTATTGTGTTTAACAGAAAATATAAGTTCAGCAGAACCTTGAGGCCTAATATCTACTGTACTGTTTCCAAAAATTTTATCAAAAATTTCTCCGCCAATATCAATACTTAATGGTCCTTTAGTAATATTTTGACCTTTAATAGAAGGGTTTGAAGTTTTTACTTTCCAATAATCTAAAATTGAAAGCTTAGAAAAATAATTTTCATATTCTTCAGTACTATAATAGGTAGGGTTTGTAATTCTAAATCCACTTATGTTATTTTCTAAGCTATATAGCTTTGTTTCAGCATCATATTCAAACTTTGGCTGTAAATTTGAAGGTAAATTAAGATAAAGTCCACTTAATGGAATAACTAAAGGATTATCCCATACATTCGATTCAGGCAATTGAAATATAAGACTATCGCTTGTTGATTGAGAATATGAAGAATTGCTTACTATCAAAAAGAAAACAAAGCAGTAAATTAAAATTCTATATATTGCCCTATTGCAAAACACTATTTAAATCATTGTGATAGAGAAATATCTCTACATTTTTTTAAGTACTCGTTTGACTAATTCTTCGATTTCTACATTACTATCATTTTGTAGCACATTATCAACGAATTTTTCCATACTACTTTTAGAAAAACCAAGCATTGCTAATGCCGATAACGCTTCTTCTCGAATAGTATTGTATGAATTTGTTGATGAATTTGTAGTTATTCCTATTTTAGCAATTTTATCTTTTAAATCAAGTATTATACGTTGAGCTGTTTTTCCTCCGATTCCTTTAACCCCTTTTAAAAGAATTACATTTTCCGTAAGAATAGCTTGTTGAATTTCTTGAGGTGTTAACGAAGATAAAATCATTTGCGCAGTGTTAGGACCTACACCAGAAACAGAAATAAGTTGACGAAATAAATCACGCTCATTTTTATCAAAAAATCCATAAAGTGTGTGTGAATCTTCTTTAATTGCAAGATGACTAAAAAGCATACATTGCTCGTCATCGGCTAATTTAGAAAAAGTTTGTAATGATATTCTTAATAAATAACCAACCCCATTGCAATCAATTATAACAAATGAAGGGTTTTTTTCAATTAATTTTCCTTTAATGTGTGTAATCATTTTCTTTTAGTTTGAGCATCAATTACTGCAATAGTTACCATATTCACAATTTCACGAACAGAACAACCAAGTTGTAATATATGAACCGGCTTTTTCATACCAATTAAAATTGGACCAATAGCTTCAACATCATCAAATTCCTGCATTAATTTATATGCGATATTTCCTGATTCTAAGTTTGGAAAAATAAGTGTATTAGCATTCTGTTTAAGATTAGAAAACGGAAAAATTTGTTCTCTTTTTTCTTTATTTAATGCAAAATCTGCTTGTATTTCACCATCCACAATAAGATTTGGTTCTGATTCTTTAATTATTTTTAATGCTTCTGTTATTCTAACTACATTTGAGTTTAAAGTCGAGCCAAAGTTCGAATAAGACAAGAGGGCAAGTCTTGGAACAACGTTGAACCTGCGAACTGCTTTAGCAGTAAGCAAAGCAATATTTGCTAGCTCTCTGGATGAAGGATTTATATTTATAGTGGTATCTGCTAAAAATAAAGTTCCTTTCTTAGTATTTAAAATAAACATACCAGCAACCCTATCAACACCTTCTTCCGTTCCAATAATTTTTAAAGCAGGACGTAAAGTAACAGGATAATTTCTGCTAATTCCAGAAATAAAAGCATCAGCCATATCTTGTTCAACCATCATTGAGCCAAAATAATTTCTTTCTCTCATTAGTTTTTGTGCCTCAGTTAATGTCATTCCTTTTCGTTTACGTTTTTCAAAAAGAATACCTCCAAATTGATCCCTAATTGCAGTTTGTTCACTACTTTTTGGATCAATAATTTTAACATCATCTAAATCTAATGCATTATCTTTAATAAGTTGTTTAATTTTAGCCTCTCTACCAAGTAATATTGGTATAGCAATTCCTTCATCTTTTACTTCTTGGGCAGCTTTTAAAATTTTATAATGTTCCGATTCTGCGAAAACAACACGCTTAGGTTGTCTTTTTGCTTGTGTTGTAATTCTTCTAACTAATTTATTGTCTAAACCTAATCTTTTATTCAATTCTTGGGCATAAGCATCAAAATCGGAAATTTTTATTTGAGAAACTCCAGATTCTATAGCAGCTTTTGCAACAGCCGGAGCAACAACTGAAATTAATCTACTATCTAATGGTTTAGGAATAATATATTCGGGTCCAAATGTTATAACTTTCTCACCGTACGCTAAATTTACAGTGTCTGGCACAACTTCTTTAGTTAATTCTGCAATGCTTCTAACGGCTGCTAATTTCATTTCTTCATTAATACAAGTTGCTCTAACATCTAAAGCACCTCTAAATATATATGGAAATCCTAGTACATTGTTAACCTGATTTGGATGATCAGAACGGCCAGTAGCCATTATAATATCTTTTCTAGCTGAAATAGCGTCATTATAAGAAATTTCAGGGTCTGGATTTGCTAATGCAAAAACAATTGGCTTGTCTGCCATAGATCTAATCATATCTTTTGAAACAATATTTCCAGATGAAAGTCCTAAAAAAAAATCAGCTCCACTAATTGCCTCTTCAATTGTTGTTATATTTTTATCAGTTACAAAAAAAACTTTTTCATCTGACAAATTTTTCCTAGAATTATTAATAACACCTTTACTATCTAACATAGTAATATTACGCTTTTTAGCACCAAGTGAAATATATAATTTAGCACATGACATTGCAGCAGCTCCTGCTCCATTTATAACAATTTGAATATTATCTATTTTTTTTTGTGCTAACTCTAAGGCATTTAAAAGTGCAGCTGCAGAAATTATAGCCGTTCCGTGTTGATCATCATGCATAATTGGAATGTCTAACTCATCTTTTAGACGTTTTTCTATCTCAAAACATTCAGGCGCTTTAATATCTTCTAAATTAATTCCACCAAAAGTTGGAGAAATTGATTTAACAACCTCAACAAATTTATCTACATCAGAAGCGTCAACTTCAATATCAAAAACATCGATATCGGCAAAAATTTTAAATAATAACCCTTTTCCTTCCATAACAGGCTTAGAAGCTTCGGGACCTATATCTCCTAAACCAAGAACTGCTGTACCATTGGTAATTACAGCAACTAAATTACTTTTAGCAGTATACTCGTACACATCATCTTTTTTCTCGCTAATTTTTATACAAGGCTCAGCAACTCCTGGAGAATAAGCTAAAGATAAATCACGTTGAGAACTATGGCTTTTAGTAGGAACTACTTCTATTTTACCAGGCCTGCCTAATTTATGATAATCGAGTGACTCTTGCTTTCTTCTTTTGGACATAAATTTTATAAGAATAAGATTGTAAAATTAAACAAAAAAAACCGGCGCTAAGGCCGGTCTTAAATTTATATTTGTGCAAATTATTTACTTATAACTAGTCTTTTAATAGATTTTAACTCTCCATTTACAAGAATATTTGCTATATATAATCCATTTTTAGTGTCACTTAAATCAAAGCTTAATATTCCTCTTTTACCTAAAAAATTTTCATTTCGAATTACATTACCCAACATATCGGTTAATATAATTTCAGCTTTATCAGTATAATTCAATTTATATTCTAAAAAAGAAATTGTTGACGTAGGATTTGGATGAAAATCTGAAAAGGATGAAGAAATTGAGTTTTCTGTTAAAGAAGTTGTTTGATTAACAGAATAGTTAACAATAGTACAAGACGAATCAGAAGGGTCTGATTCAATGAATGCACAATATCTTATTGATGCAGTTGCTGGTTCTAATCCGAGATTGTCAAAGTGAACTTGAAAACTAATTGAATCAACCTGTTGAGGAGCAAAACTTTTAGATTGCGGAGATACACTAGTTTGCGATCCATAACAAGCAGTCCAACAAAAATAATTTATTGTGCCTGGTGTCGATGAAATCACCTCTCTAGATACTTTTATATCTACATTAGAATTAGTTAAATTACTTACAGTAATTTCGGTTCCTATATCATCTAGCATAGTCATACAACAATTGGGATTAACGTCATGTTCATGAGCCTCAACACTTATACTTTGAGAATACACAGTTAGTGAAGAAAAAAATGTTGATATAAGAATAAAAATTTTCATTATAATTTATTTTTTAGATTAAACAAAGATAGTAAAATTAGATTATACTAGATTTAGAATTTTTAGGAGGAATGTTAATTAGAAAGATAATTTTAAATTGTTGAAATTTTAATTAGACATTATTAATACAAAATATGTGATAGAACATTATAATTAACATTAAATTTATTAAATTTGCTTATCTAAAAAAAACATTTATGAATAACTTTATTAAAATTTATGCTTTAGCCCTGACATTAACTATTTCATCTATTGCAACAGCTCAACTTCCTGATGGTAGTGTAGCACCTGACTTTACTACAACTGATGTAAATGGAAATACACATAGACTTTATGATTACTTAGATGAAGGCTATACTGTTATTCTTGATATTAGCGCTACATGGTGCGGCCCATGTTGGAATTATCACACCGGTGGAACTTTTGAAGAAATTTGGGAAGCACATGGTCCTGCCGGAGAACCTGGTGTTAGTGCAAATACTACTGATGACGTTATGATATTATGGTTTGAGGGAGATGCCGGCACAGCTCTGAGTGAACTAGAAAATAGCAACTATGGAAATTGGCTTAACCCCAATGGTGCTGGCGAAATACAATTCCCAATTATCAATGATGATAACATTGCTGACTTATATGAATTACCATATTGGCCTATAATATACACAATATGTCCAAATAGAATTTTATCCGAGTCGGGACAGTTAAGTGCGTCTAATCATTATGCTGGTCTTGCAAATTGCCTACAACCCAGTGAAGGTACTAATGCAGCATTATTAAATTTACAATCTACGATTGTGTCCTCTGGATGCGAGGCAAGCGCTAGTGGCAACCTATCTGTTGTTGTGCAAAATATGGGAACAACTAATTTAACACAATTCTCCATTGAAGTTACAGCAAATGGTCAAACTATTGCCTCTGAAACATTTAACGGAAATTTAAATGTGTATGAGACAACAACAATTAATTTTGGAAATTTAACAATTGATACGGAAAGTATAGAAATTGTTATTACAAGTAATGATGCTAATAGTGCTGATAACTCTATGACAGAATATTATAGTTTTAGCTCAGGTCAAACTGAAGCTGAAGTTACAGTAGTTTTATTAACTGACAACTATGCGAGTGAAATCTACATGGAGATTACTGATGAAAACGGAAACGTAGTTTGGAGTGAAGGTAATGAAAATGTGGCTGGAAACTATGATACAGGTCAAGAGAATCCTGCTGCCGATCAAACAAATCCCTTAGAAAATAATCAATCTTATGAATGGACTGTAAGTCTTCCAGCAGAAAATTGTCATACATTTTTTATTGGTGATTATTTTGGCGATGGCCTTGATGCCGCTCAGTGGGGTGGAACAAATGGAAATTGGACTGTTAAAGATAATAATGGGAGCTCAATAGCTCAAATGACTAATGCTAATTTTGAAGGCTCTGATGATGCTTCATTCTTAAATACGGTTGCAGGAAATCCATCTTCTATCAACGAAATTGAAAAGTTTGCCTTTTCTGTATTTCCAAATCCAATGAAAGACAATGGAACAATCAATATTAATCTTATCGAAGCATCTGAAATTAGATTAGATGTAGTAAATATTTTAGGTGAAGTTAATTTTACTAAATTATTGAGTTTAAATTCAGGAAACAATTCTATAAATTTAGACGTTAATAATTTAAATAATGGTATTTATTTTGCTCACTTAACATTAGGAAGTGAAACAAAAACTATGAAAATAACAATTAATAGATAAAGAATAATTTACTTAAAACTAAAAGGTCAGTAGATTACTCTAACTAATTTACTGGCCTTTTTTAATGCCAAAAATACAATGAAAAAAATCTTAATTTTGACAGCCTTTTTATCATACGGTTTACTATCAAAGTCTCAAAACAGAACATTGCCAAAAGTAGACTTGAAAACAATTGACAATAATACTTTTAATACTTCTGACTTTGATAATGATGGTCAACCAATTGTTATTAGTTTTTGGGCAACGTGGTGCAAGCCTTGTATCAAAGAGCTAAATAATATTGCCGAAGTTTATGAAGATTGGCAAGACGAAACGGGTGTTAAAGTCATTGCAATTTCTATAGATGATGCTAGAAACATGAGCAAAGTAAAACCTAAAGTAAATGCTATGTTATGGGATTACGAAGTGTATTGCGATCCTAATGGCGACTTCAAAAGAGCTATGGGTGTTAGCACAGTTCCACATACTTTTTTGCTCAACGAAAATAAAGAAATCGTTTATCAACACACTGGCTATAAAGATGGTGACGAATACGATTTATTCAAAAAAATAGAAGCCTTATCAAAATAAATTATGAAAAGACTCACTTTTATTGCTTTTAGTTTTATCCCATTTTTAACTTGGGCACAAGATAATTCTAATGGTACTATTCAAGGTGATTTTAATCTAAGTACTCAGAGTTATTACGAAGACCCTGCCATAAATGCTGAAAAGGTTGATGAGTTTATGCTCATGAATGCTTATTCCAATATTCGATATAACAAAGGTAACTTTACAGCCGGTGTTCGTTTCGAAAGTTATTTAAACGTTTTGCAAGGTTTTGAATCAAACTTTAATGGCAATGGCATACCCTATCGATTTGCTCAGTATAATGTTAATGGCTTAGATATAATCGTAGGTAACTTTTACGAACAATTTGGAAATGGTCTGATCTTTAGAAGCTATGAAGAAAAAACACTAGGCATCGACAATGTTATGGATGGTGTTCGTTTAAAGTATAGTCCACTAAAAGGATTATCTCTTAAAGGGTTTGTAGCTACTCAACGCTTATTTTGGGAACAAGGGCCGGGTATTATAAGAGGCTTCGATGCTGACCTAAACCTGAATGAAGCTATCTCTTCTTTGGAAAGCAGCAAGACAAATGCAATAATCGGAAGTAGTTTTGTGAGTCGTTTTCAAGATGATAACAATCCCGTATTTAATTTGCCGGAAAACGTAGCTGCTTATGCTATTCGTTCTACCGTTAACAGAGGAAAAATTTCTTTTAACACAGAGTACGCCTACAAATATAATGATCCGGCAGGTGGAATAACCTATAATAATTTTGCTCCAGGAAGTGCATTAATGACTAACCTTTCATATTCTCAAAGAGGTTTAGGTATAATGTTAGAAGCACATAGAGTTGACAATATGGACTTCCGTTCTAAAAGAGGTGGGACAGGAAAAGAACTCACTTTAAATTACATTCCACCCATAAGTAAACAACACGCTTATACCTTAGCTGCATTCTACCCTTTTGCTACTCAGCCTTTAGGAGAGCTAGGGTTTCAAGGAGAAATCAACTATACTTTTAAAAAGAAAAGTAAATTAGGTGGTAAATATGGCACACAAGTTGCTGTCAATTATTCAAGAATTAATGGGCTCAATGGCGGTCCTTCAGAGTTAACATTAAATAGAGACCATACACCCATGTTTTTTAGTGTTATTAATGAAGAACTCTATTTTAGAGATTTAAACTTCGACCTTAAAAAGAAAATCAGCAAAAAGGTCAAGGTTATGCTGAACTACTTAGATGTCATTTACAATAAAGATGTCGTAGAAGGAAAAATTATTGGCAAAAACGTACATGCTAGAATTGGAATAGCAGAGGTTAATTACAAAATAAAACCTAAACACACTTTAAGAAGTGAATTTCAATACCTTTCAGTTGATAAGAGTAACGAATACTACAAAGATCAAGGCGACTGGGTAATGGGATTGGTAGAATATACCTTTTCTCCACATTGGTTTTTTGCTTTTGTAGATCAATATAATGGCGGCTATAATAGCGAAGGCAAAACCTATGAAGCTGTACATTACCTCAACATCAGTTGTGGCTACAGTAAAGGAACAAACCGTTTTGAATTAGGATATGGTAAGGTTCGAGAGGGAATTTTTTGTGTAGGTGGTGTCTGCCGTAATGTACCATCATCTAATGGGTTTACTCTTAATATAACTTCAAGCTTTTAATTATGAACAAGACCTATTATTTATTTCTTAGTTTATTTATACTTAGTTTAACTTTTTCATGTGATGTCATTGAAAAAGATAATTTTACAGACCCTAATGCTGGATTTCCTTGGCTAGGTAAAAAGGTGCTAATTGAAGATTTCACAGGCTTCAAGTGTACTAATTGTCCAGACGCATCTTCTGAACTACATAAGATTGAAGAACTTTATCCTGACAAAGTGATTGGCATAGCCATTCATGCTGGTTCATTTGCTGAGCCAAGTGGTGTTTTTGTCACAGACTTTAGAACAGATGAAGGTAATGAAATTACAGATTTTTTCGGTCCTGAAGGCTTTCCAATAGGTATGGTCAATAGACTAGGATACCCTGATAATGTTCTGTTAAGTTACACCGATTGGGCTAGTCAAGTTGGAGAACAATTACTGCAAGCGCCAACTATTGAACTCTCTATTTCTGAAGAAAATAATTCCATTAGTGTTCAAGCAAGACGACTTTCAGAGTCCAATAATAGTCTAAAATTAGTGGTGTGTATTACTGAAGATGGGATCATTGACAAACAAATAGATAGTGGTGAATTAATTGAAGAGTATGAACATAATCACGTGCTTAGAAAAGTAATCAATGGAGCTTGGGGGAGTTATATACAATTGAGTAGTACTTCAAGTACATACAGCTATAACTATGATTTAGAAAATTCATGGGTAAGAAGTAACTGTAACATTGTAGCTTTCGTATACGACAATAGCAATAAAGAAATTTTGCAAGTCGAAAAAATACATCTTACGGATTAATAAATAAGTACAATGACAAAAAAATTAATCTTCTTATTACTAGTTTGTTCTTCACTTTTTGTTTCAGCTCAGAACATTACAGTCAGTAGCACTTCAGATGCTACTAATTTTTTGGGGGGCTATTTCTCTCCCTTTACTGAATCTATTGGAGCTGGGCTAAACAAAGGTTGGTATAATACAGCAAAGCCCCATAAATTGGCTGGTTTTGATGTTAGCCTAAGTCTAAACTTAATTACTATTTCAGATGAAGCAGCTGCATTTGATGTCAATAGTATAGAAAACTTTAGCAGTGCTTCCTCATCAACTCCAAGTATCTTAGGCAACGGAGAAGGTGCAATTATAAATTATCAAAACGGAAATGTGAACGGTCAATTTGTAATGCCTGATCAAAATATTGAGATAAAAACCGTACCAATTCCAACTTTAAATGTAGGGCTAGGGGTAGTAAAAGGAACAGAAATCAATCTAAGGTATATTCCGAATTATGATTACGATATTGGCTTTGTAGGTAAAGGGTCTATTGAACTTTACGGCGCTGGAATAAAACACGATATTTTGCAATGGTTACCGATAAATAAATTTTTGCCGTTCGATTTATCGATTCAAGGTGCTTTTAGTCAATTCAATACTTCCTTTGAAGTAGAAAGTCAAAGCGTTAGACAAGGAGTAGATTTAGACATACAAGCAAGTACAGTCAATCTTATCTTTTCAAAAAAGTTTGCTATGATAACTGCTTACGGTAGTGTAGGTCAAAATTTTGTAAGCTCTACACTTAATGCCAATACAAACTTTAGTTTAGGGAGCACAAGTACTTTAAATTTTAATTTCCCCTTAGAAATTAATATGCCTAAGACTTCTGAAATGCAAGCTTCAGCAGGAGTTAGACTTCAATTTGCTATCTTTACAATTTATGCCAGCCAGACCTTTTCTAGCTATCCAAGTACATCGGCAGGAATTGGCATCAGTTTTAGATGACACGATTAATTTTCATATGTATTTTTGCCCTTTTCTTAAGTAGTTATTGCTATAGTCAAAATTTCAAAGCAGGACTTATTGCTGGCATTAGCACTTCGCAGGTATCTGGCGACCAATTAGGTGGGTTTAACAAATTAGGCATCAAGTTTGGTGCCTCAGTCAATCATTTTATAAATTCTGCTAGTCGTGGTCAACTAGCATTATACTATATCGACAAAGGTAGCAATGATGCCAATAGCGATTTTAGGATTGATTTATCTTATATTGAAACGTCTTGGTGCGTTCAGAAAACATCCAAAGGATTTATTTATGAAGGAGGCTTATTGTTTGGTGTTCTTTTGGATGGAAAAACATTCGATATCTATGGCTATGAAGACACACAAAAAAATGATTTTCATAAATTTGATATCGGTGCAAAATTAGCTGCAGGAATTAAACTCAAACCTCAACTGACTATGTTTTGGGAGTTGAGCAATAGCATTCCCTTTTTTCCCATACAAGACCACCCTGGCGGAACTACTTACGGACTAAACAAAGGCAAATATAATTCCATATTAAGTTTTTCTTTCCGATATTTGTTCTCTAAATGAGCAAGAAACAAAAAATAGTGGTTTCGGTTAGTGGTGCTAGTGGTGCTATCTATGCCAAAGTGTTATTCGACAGACTACAACAACTACATAATCAAGTTGAAGAAGTAGGTATTTTGATGTCTGATAATGCAAAATATGTTTGGAAAACAGAATTAGGTAATACCGATTATAAAGGTTTACCTTTTAAATTTTACAATCCACAAGACTTTACCGCACCATTTGCGTCTGGTTCGGCTCGCTTTGAAACAATGATTATTTGCCCTTGTTCTATGGGTACATTAGGACGTATAGCCCAAGGCATTTCTAATGATTTAACTACTCGAGCCGCTGATGTTATCCTTAAAGAAAGAAGAAAACTCATACTGGTAGCAAGAGATACTCCCCTAAATCTTATTCATATCAATAATATGAAGACCATTACCGAAGCAGGTGGTATCGTTTGCCCTGCAACGCCTTCATTTTATAGTAATCCTTCTACTTTTGAAGAATTGGCATCTACAGTTGTTGATAGAGTTATTGCTTTAGCTGAACTAGAGCAAGATTCTTACCAATGGGGGCAATAATACCTTTTGTTTTGTAGTTATAGTAGTAAATTACTTAACTATGCTTCGTTTTTGCAAAACTATTTTACAAAAAGTTTCTTTCGACAAAAACTTATTTAAAAAAGAACTAAAAAAATCCACTCGTTTAGTCAATAAAAAAGAACAAATGGTATTGAAAATATGGTGTTTAACTTCTTTTGCTAATTATAAAGATATTATTCTCGATGTATTCGAAAATACTATTTAATAAAATCTATATTTCTTTTTAAACCTGCAAACTTAGTCCGCTTTACAGCCGATCTCTTAAACACTTTTTTAAAGGTATCTTCAGTTAATTCTTGCCAATCTCTTTTGTTCATATCTAATAAATCTGGGTGAGGCTTAAATCGCTCTTGATTATGTGGGCTAGAAAACCTATTCCAAGGGCATACATCTTGACAAACATCACAACCAAACATCCATTCGTCCATTTTATCTTTCATATTACTTGGAATAGAATCTTTTAATTCGATAGTAAAGTATGAAATGCATTTACTTCCATCGACTTCATAAGGTGCTACAATAGCTTGTGTTGGGCAAGCATCAATACAGGCAGTACATGTCCCACAATGGTCAAGAACTGGCAAATCTGTTTCCACCTCTAAATCAATAATCAACTCGGCAATGAAGAAAAAAGAGCCTTGTTTCTTATTAATTAGATTCGTGTTTTTACCCATCCATCCTAAGCCGCTACGAACTGCCCAAGCTTTATCCATTACTGGCGCACTGTCTACAAAAACTCTTCCATTGACTTCGCCAATTTCTTCATGAATAAATTGCAGCAGTTGCTTTAACTTGTCTTTTATAACAAAATGATAATCCTCTCCATAAGCGTATTTGGATAATTTTGGAGCATCGCTATTTTGTTGCTCATCGGTATAGTAATTAAGTAAAAGGGAAACAACAGTCTTAGCGCCATCGACTAACAAACGAGGGTCTAAACGCTTATCGAAATGATTAGCCATATAGGACATCTCCCCATGTTTTTTCTCATTTAGCCAACGCTCTAAACGTGGTGCTTCATTTTCCAAAAATTCAGCTTTAGAAAATCCACAATGAGAAAAACCTATTCGTTGGGCTTCCTTTCTAATTAAGGACTTGTAAGATTTATTCGAAAAGTCCACCAACTTGTGAAGATGAGTTTAGACCCAAATGCTTGTAGGCTTTTTCTGTTGCTTGTCTTCCTCTGGGAGTGCGCATCAAATATCCTTCCTGAATTAAGAAAGGCTCATATACTTCTTCAATTGTTCCGCTTTGTTCCCCTACGGCTGTTGCTATAGTAGTCAAACCAACAGGACCTCCTTTAAACTTTTCAATAATAGTAGATAAAATTCGATTATCCATATCATCTAATCCATGATTGTCAACATGTAGTGCTGATAAAGCTAAATGAGTAATATCAAGATTTATTTTACCATCTCCCTTAACCTGCGCAAAGTCTCTAACCCTTCGAAGTAATGCATTGGCAATTCGTGGCGTTCCTCTACTTCTACCTGCAATCTCCTCAGATGCAGACTTAGAAATAGAAACGTCTAAAATACTTGATGAACGATTAATAATCTTATTCAAGGTTTCGGCATTATAATATTCCAATCTTGAGTTAATACCAAAACGGGCTCTTAAAGGAGCAGTTAGTAAGCCTGAACGTGTTGTAGCGCCGATTAATGTAAACTGATTTAATTGAATTTGAACAGATCTAGCATTGGGTCCAGACTCTATCATAATATCAATTTTAAAATCTTCCATAGCAGAATATAAGTATTCCTCAACAATGGGGCTTAGGCGATGAATTTCATCAATAAATAAGATATCACCACTTTCAAGATTAGTTAGTAAACCAGCTAAATCACCTGGTTTATCAAGAACAGGCCCAGAGCTAATTTTAATCCCTACACCCATTTCTTTAGCTATAATGTTTGATAGCGTGGTTTTGCCTAGTCCTGGAGGGCCATGTAACAACACATGGTCTAGTGCTTCTGATCGCATTTTAGCTGCGCTAACGAAAACTTTTAAGTTTTCTACCACTTTAGATTGTCCACTAAAATCATCAAATTGCTGGGGCCTTAAGGCCTTATCCAATTCTAAATCTTCATTTGATAATGAGTCTCGTTCAGGATTTAAATTTTCATTCATCTAAAACAAAGATAAACTAAAAAAGAAATAATTATAAAATAGCCTCATCTTTCAATTTGGCTATTTTAATTTATAAAAAATATTTAATGCTCTTCCTCACCTTCCTTTAGCGGGATGATTTGAGAAATAAAATCTTCTTCAGAACCTGGTTTACTATAGTCATATGCCCATCGATGTACACTTGGAATTTCTCCTGGCCAATTTCCATGTATTCTATCATGAGTCGGTGTAGTCCATTCTAATGTGTTAGATCGCCAAGGATTTTGAGGAGCATTCTTTCCCCTATATATACTGTAAAAGAAATTAAAGAAGAAAAATACTTGTGCTATTGCACCAATAATAGCAAAAACAGTTACTAATTCATTTATCTCTACCAAGCCATCAAACATTGGGAAAGCAGTATTAGAATAATATCGTCTTGGCACCCCCGCTAAACCTATGAAATGCATTGGATAAAAAACACCATAAGCTGAAATAAAAGTTAGCCAAAAATGCAAGTATCCAAGATTTTTGTTCATCATCTTACCATACATTTTAGGAAACCAATGATAGATCCCGGCAAACATTCCAAAGATTGCTGATAAACCCATTACAATATGAAAATGAGCCACAACGAAATAAGTATCATGAACATTAATATCCAAAGCACTATCACCTAGAATTAAACCAGTCAAACCACCTGAAATAAATGTAGATACTAAACCAATTGAAAATAACATTGCTGGAGTAAATTGAATATTTCCTTTCCATAAAGTAGTCAAATAATTAAATACTTTGACTGCTGATGGTATAGCAATCAATAAAGTTGTAAAAGTAAATACGGATCCTAAAAATGGATTCATTCCAGTCATAAACATATGATGACCCCAAACAATAAATGATAAAAAACCAATAGCTAATATTGAGCCTACCATAGCCCTATATCCAAAGATAGGTTTTCTAGCGCTTGTCGAAACAACTTCTGAAGTAATTCCTAAAGCTGGTAATAATACAATATAAACTTCCGGATGTCCTAGAAACCAAAAAAGATGTTGAAATAAAACTGGCGAACCTCCAGTCTGCGTAAGCATTTCACCTTGAATCATAATATCAGAAAGATAAAATGCTGTTCCAAAACTTCTATCAAAGACTAACAATAATGAAGCCGAAAGTAGAACTGGGAAAGACAATACTCCTAAAATAGCGGTTACTAAAAATGCCCACATTGTTAATGGCAGTCGCTTCATTGACATTCCTTTAGTTCTTAAATTAAGTATGGTAACAATATAGTTTAGACCACCTAATAAAGCTGAAACAATGAATAAAGTCATGCTAATTAACCAAAGTGTCATACCTAATCCTGATCCAGGCATTGCTTGCGGTAAAGCACTTAGAGGCGGATATATAGTCCAACCTGCGGCAGCAGGCCCTGATGTTACAAATAATGATATTACCATTACTACTGAAGATAAAAAGAAGAACCAATACGATAACATATTTAAAAATCCTGAGGCCATATCTCTAGCTCCAATTTGAAGAGGAATAAGAAGATTAAAGAATGTGCCACTCAAGCCTCCTGTTAGAACAAAGAACACCATAATTGTGCCATGAATGGTTACTAAAGCTAAATAAATATTTGGATCCATAACGCCATCGGGCGCCCATTTACCAAGAAATTTTTCAAGTATTGGGTAACCTTCAGCTGGCCAAGCTAATTGCATCCTAAAAAATACTGACATTAGTATTGCAATAACACCCATTACCATAGCCGTTATTAGAAATTGCTTAGCAATCATCTTATGGTCAGTACTAAAAATATACTTTGTTATAAATGTTTCTTCGTGATGATGTTCGGTGTGATCAGACATATTTAATTATTCTTTTTTTATTGAGAACTTACTAAAGTTTTAAAATTATCTTGTTGTGATATCCATGAATCAAATTCTTCTTGAGTTTCAACAATCACTTTTATTTGCATATTATAATGTGCAGAACCACAAATTTTATTACATAATAAAACATAATCAAACTCTACAGGTTCTTCGCCTTTTTTAGCTCTTGCTTCATTAATATATTTCATTCTTTCAATCATTTCAGGATCTTCACGCATTTCTTTCGTAGTTTTAGTTGGCGTAAATGCAAACTGAGTGCTCATACCAGGTACACAGTTCATCTGCACATTAAAGTGCGGCATATAAGCAGAATGGATAACATCTTGTGATCTAAATTTCATCAATACTTGTTGGTCTTTAACTAAATGAATTTCTCTAACTATGATATCATCATGAGATAATGAATCCTGTTCATCAACACCTAAAGTGTTAATTCCACCTATTAATGTATAATGAGCCTTTCCTAATTTATTATCAGCACCAGCATATCGAGCCGTCCAATTAAACTGCATTGCATATACTTCCATAACTTTAGCGTTAGTAGTATCCGGCACCATAGTTTTATTCCATGTGCTTAAACCAAATAAAATTAGAGCTGTTAAGACAACAGCAGGTACTGAAGTCCAAAGTAACTCTAATTTGTTGTTATGAGTTTGGAATAGAGCCGTATTACCTTCTTTGCCCCTATATTTATAGGCAAAAACAAATAATAAAGTTTGAGTAATAAAAAAAGTTATTAAAATTAAAATCATTGTTGTGTCCCATAATACTTTGATTCCTTCTCCATGAACACTAACAGGGTCAGGAAGAATTAAATGACCCCATAACTTAAAAGAATATGCTACAAAAATTGTGAATCCTAATCCAACAATTAGCATTGCAAGAGCATTATAACGATTATCTTGATCAGTAATAATTTTTTCTTGTGTCCCCTTTAATTTGGCTACAATTTCAATAATACGTACAACTTGTACGATACCTATTAAAGTAAAGGCAATTATTAAAAAATTTAAAAATGTAGTCATAGTCGGCTTTATATATTATTTATAATATTATTAATCTAAATATGGTGATGTATACTCTCGTCTGCAAATGGATGGTTTTTAACAAAAAGAGGCGCTTTTGTTAATGCTTTATTTACGATCATTAAAAACAAACCTAAAAATCCTAAAAACATACCTATCTCCGTAAATCCTATATGCCAATGATCTTTCATTACGCCAGGAATAATCATTAGAAATACATTACACCAATGACCTATTAAAACAATCACACCAACTGTCATAATGTATCCAAAATTTCTCTTGCTATCTCTACTCATCAAGATAAGTAAGGGGAAGATAAAATTGATAACAGAGGTTATCCAAAATAGAGCATTATAATTGTCCCAACGTGCCATATAATAGGTAACTTCTTCAGGTATATTAGAATACCATATCAACATAAATTGTGAAAACCACATGTAAGTCCATAAAATACTGAAAGAAAAAATCCATTTACCTAAATCATGTATATGATTTTCATTTACATACTGCAGATAGCCTTTACGTTTTAGATAAATAGAAATCATAGCAATCATAGTAAATCCGGTAACTCCCATTGAAGAAAATACAAACCACCCAAACAATGTGCTAAACCAGTGAGTATCAATTGACATTATCCAATCCCACGCCATCATTGAGGATGAATATCCAAAAAATACAATAAAGATTGCAGAAAGTGTTATACTTTTTTTATAATTACTCAACCCGCCTTCAATATCTTCTTTTCTTGAAAGAGCAATCAAACGCTTAGATGCATACCACCACCCGAAAATATAAGCTAAGGCTCTAATAAAGAAAAATGGAAAATTTAAATATGCTTGTTTTCCTGCAATAATTGGGTCATAATACTTGTGATTAGGATCCATAATTCCGTCAACCATCCAATGCCAAATATGATTCCAATGTAATTTTCCTGCTATTATAATAAATAGCATAATTATGCCTCCAATTAAAAAATAAGAAGTTATCCCCTCAGCTATTCGCTTAAAAGGAATAGCCCAAGCAGCCTCAGAAACATATTGAAGCGTAACAAAAAAAATAGCAAATGCTGAAATAGCCAAGAAAAAATAATTATTTACCATCAAACTTGGCCAAGACCGATGTGCATCAGTAGTAAAGCCATGAACTACAGCAATAAATCCTATTAGCATTAAAGCATAAGAAATTAACTTAGTATTTTTTGAAACTGTGTACATATTCAGATGATTTAATCTTGATTTTTTTGCTTTTGTAATTCTTGAACGTACATTGTTATTAACCAACGTTCCTTGTCATTAACTAATGTATTATGCGGTCCCATTGCATTTAATCCATAATAAATAGCATGATATATATTGCCTGCTGATAAATCATTCATATTTCCACCAGTTCTTCTAATCATCACATCGTCAGAGTAAGATGGAATTGCACCATAAACCGGATGAGTTATACTGCCCTTTCCGTCTCCATTTTTACCATGACAATGTGCACAAAACATTTGATAAAGCTGTTTACCTTTTTCAGTGTTTTCTTCATTATAATCTAAAGGATTTTCTAATTCTACGCCAGCTAATAAGTAATCATCCAAAGTATTCTCATATTCAAAAGGAATAAACCCTCTAGAAATAGTACCAGCAACTGGTTTACGAGCATTCAAACTATCATTAAAGAATGAATTTGAAGAATATATTTCTAAAGACGGAGATCGATACATATCGGGCATAAACTCATATCCAGGCTTACCTTCTTCATTATTTGAACACGAAGAAAAAAGAAATAGCACTAAAAGAGTCATTGTGATCAGAAAAATAATATTATATGCTTTTTTCATCTTTAGCTTATTTCTTTAACATTAATTTCGGTAACACCTGTTTTTTTCAAAAGTGAGCTAATTTTTTTTTCATCATCAGACTCTATTTCAATTAGAAACTTATCGTCAGTAGTTCTTGGATCTGGACTTGAAGACTGTTGACCTGGAAATAACTTACATTTAAATAAGTATGTTATTACCATTAAATGAGCTGA
>CEQX01123222.1_pt1 | contig 24964 bp, 23 predicted proteins | sample 356261 | NCBI WGS metagenome assembly CEQX01 (sample SAMEA2621076, study PRJEB7988) | marine metagenome | isolation source: saline water (ENVO:00002010), including | reverse complement strand
CATGGTTCAATAATGAAATCGTTTCATCCCGAGTTGATGGAGTTCATTCAACATCCAGAAAATACGCATGCTTCTTTGGTGAAAGCAATGCAAAATATGGATGGAGTTGAATTTGATTTACGATTAACTGCAGATGACCAATTAGTAGTCCATCACGACCATACGGTTTCAATTCCCAAAGAAAAACTAGATGGCAAGCCAAAAATTGTTGAAGAATGGGAATTGGCAGATTTGGAAAAAGTCGGATTTTGTTCATTTGAAAAATTGATGGCTGACAAGGAATGGCTTATTCCTTGGCAGGAACATTCCAAAGTTGCGTGTTTGGAGATAAAGAGATGTTTGCCTTCAATAGAAAAAGAACCCACTTCACGTATGGCTAGAATCATGGAACTTGCCAGTGAAATGGTGGACGAAGCAGGTATTCACAAAGAAGCCGCAGTGTTCTATGCATTCCACAAGCCAATGCGCAAGGTTGCTAGGTTGTCTGGTTCTAATCGTCCTTGGTCGAGATTGTTGCCGGTAGTTCCTAGAACTGGTTCTCACAATAGTAAGAGGTTACGAGCACTTCCACAGTTTGTTTCGCACTCTTTCAATAGACTGATGATGAAACAGAAAGCATCCGGAGCCCCAATGATGCCTTGTGCTGTTGATTATTTTGAAGGAATCAAACGTTATCTACATCTTGGTAGGCCAGTAGGTCTCAAAGGTCGTCAACTCAATAGGTTGAGGAAAATTTTGGGTGATTATCCAGTGTACGTATGGCCTGGACATCCTTACATGGAAAGAGACCTTTTGAGTGCTGGATTATCTATTCTAACAGACTATCCCGATCCTTCAATGCAATTGCCTTGTGGCAGTAGCAGATGGATGAGGCCAGCTACTATGCCTTTGTCTGATGAACAGTGGAATGGCCTAAGTAAAGGGATAATGCCTGAAGATGTCGCTCCTTGGCACGAAATTAGTGATGAACAATTGGGTTGGAAGGCGGTTAGGATGATCGGTCACCGCGGTTGCGGTAAAACAGTAAGGCCTGTTATTCAGTCGATGTGACGCAGACTTTGCTCTTCTGCGATGTATTTTGGTCGGTAAATCGGGATGCCTTTTCCATTGCGCATTACCGTTCTCTCATCTACAATCTGTGCACCAATTCCTGCAACTCTTGCCCATCCGAAGAATGTAGTATAGTACTCTGGGTCTTGTAATCCAACATAATTCAGTAGAGTCCCACTTGCTATGTCGACATTTGCGTTTGGATTGCTAATCTTTGGATTCTCGGAAAGTACCATAGGAGCAATTTGACGTAGTACTCGAATGATCCTGAAATATTCGTCATCCGGGCAAATCTCTTCTCCAAGAGCGAATTGTGCAGTGGCTCGAGGGTCTTCTGCCCTAAGTACAGCGTGTCCAAAGCCAAACACAGGCCTCTTCGCTTCAAGTTCTCCTCTAACAAATCTCTCAACATCGGCTGGGTCGGAAGTTCCAATGCTCTTGACAAATTCAAAGCACGATTGATTTGCTCTACCGTGAAGTGGTCCTGAAAGAGCATTCATTGCACCCGCCATTGAGGAGTATACTGTTGCATGCCCACTAGCTACTGCTTTGCCCGTGAATGTAGATAAGTTGCCTCCACCATGGTCCATGTGAAGCACGAGATAAGTCGACAGAACTCTGTTCATCACAGCCTTGTCTACGTTTTCTAAATCAAGAGTATTGGTGAATCTTCCAACCAAAGGTAGTGTCATGTCGTCATTTGGAATGTTGTCAGTTCTTCCTTCACGATATCTGAAAATCAATCCCATCAACCTAGGCATCCTTGCAACAAGATTCAGAGCATCTTCTTTCCAATCATCAACTCCCCCTAGCATTCCTAGCGTGTGAATTCCAATTGAGAGCCAGTCCATGGGGTGGCCTTCACGAGGAAGAGTGGCCAGGACTTCTTCAACTCCAGATGGAAGTTCTCCTCTAGATTGCAAATCTTCTCTAAATTCTACAGATTGCTCAAGGTTTGGCAATTCTTTGTTGAATAGGAGATAAATGATGTCTTCAGGAGACATCATGGCTAATTCACTAATTGGATATCCGCAGTAATGAACGCCTTCGGTCGGGGTGACGAAAGAAGTTCTGCAAGTGCCGACAGGGACTCCACGCATACCGATATTGAGGTGGGCAGTAGTTAATTCCAATAACGACTCATCATCAGCCAAGAATCCACACCCGAACCAAGGGAAAAGCCACCACGGTATAAGGGCGACGCTGTTTTTTGCAACAAAACACAGTTTCGGTGTATTTTCAAACACCTAGTGTTTTTCACTGAAATTAATGAGAAGTTGAAATGTTTCATCTTCTCTTAGGAGGCCACTCTCTAAATCCTCTAGTAGCATCTCTGTCTTCGATAATTTTCTTACGAATTGTATTGCCATCAATGATGAAAGCCTCTTCGGATTCAAGTCCGGGGCAACTATCGACCGTCTTCTCCCACGAACGCTCGGAACGTACATTTTCGGCCCAAAATGGGAATGACTTACACTGTGCAGGTCGGGATTGGTATACTGTACATTTCTTCTCTTCGTCTAGGTAGATACAGATGTCAGTGTATGGGTCGGAATTCAAGATCCATCTGCCATCAAGGGTTTGACGACAATCTCTCTCAAGCCATTCCTCAACTTCCATATTGTGATGCGAAGCTAATGTTTCAGCATCGACTGGTCGCAGATAAACAATGCCTCCTGGCTCATCACAACATTTCCCACAACTTGTTTGGCAAGCGAATGGAACTCCAGACATCCACCAAGGACGCATCATGCCTCTTCACCTTTAGGTGTCAAGACGGTTAATGGCGTCAACATAGTATATTTTGGAGGTTCTTGCACATTCCCCAGAATCATTTCAATTTCTCCAACTCTGTCAGCGATTTCGATTAATTCCTCTACCGATGCGTCACGGCTTTTTTCAGCAAGGTCATACATTTCCTCTTCTAATTCTGCCAATTTTTTTGATTGCTCGATGTGTTCGTTACTTATTCTCTCAAACATTTGGTCTGTAATCGAATCTATGCTTGAGGTTGTTTCTGTAACTCTAACTTGGTCTAGACTATCCAACTTGTCGTCTCTTTGAATCAAGAACTCGTCACTTTCGTCAACAGTTAGAGTAGTTGTGACATGTGGCGTGAGGTTCTTGCTGGTCAACACTTCATGCAACTCATCTTGCTCTTCAATAGTTAGTTCTGGAATTTCCCAGTCATCACTAAGTTCAGGAATTGGAGCATTCAATTCTACTCCTGCAACGTCTCTACCAGTGTAGACGTGATCTAGTGTTTCATTAATTACTCGAGATGCAATTTCTTCTAGGTCTTCCCTTTCGGTGAACATTTCCACATTCGTCATTTCCTGAGGGGATTCTTCCAGGATATTTGTGATGTCATCACCGGAAACGATTCGTTCTCCGGATTCAACAGCTAGAGCGATTTTCTCAAATGCAGCATCTGTGCTTCGCCAGTCTCCGCTTCCGTGCTTTACAATTCTAGCAATCATGGCATCGTCTAGAAGCAATGCGCGTCCCCCAGCATTTCGCCTTAGATGTGTGATTAGTGAAGAGGAACTTGGCTTTCGAATCCAGACGCTGGTAGCCGATCTCATCACCTCCCATAGTCTACGTGCTGGCCATTCATTTGAATCGACTCTAGATGTAGCAACTATTTGGACGCCCAAATTTAGTGCATAGTCAATCATCATTCCGAGTTCTGTAGCAATTCTCTCGTCAGCCAAATGTAAGTCGTCGATTGCGATTAGGTTTGCATGTGCTACGGCATCTTGCCAACCATCCGGTAGAGATTCCCAACCTCGCATTGCCGAGGTTGAAAGTAGGTGTACATTGCCATCCTGTCTGCGAATCATCGCTTGAACTGAAGCACTCAAGATGTGGGATTTTCCACACCCAGTGTCTCCAAGAATTAGAAGTGGATTCATTGTTATTCCAGGTTTTTCAATTACCTTTTCACAAGCCATAGTTGCTCGGGAATTTTCTTCGACTACATGCCAACTCTTCCATGTGTTATGGTCTGAGAGTTTCTGAACCGGTGGCCACAACGGTCTGAATGCAAGGTCTTTCATGCCATAATCTGTGAAATTTGTAGAATAACCTCTCTGTGTATCTAGGACTTCTGCCCATATCGGACGTCCATCTTTCAAAAGGCCGAATGATTCTCCGAGTAGTTCCTCTTCACCTTCTTCAAATTCTTGTCTTTCGCGCATTTCACCGATTCGTTTAGCAGCGATTTGTGAAAGTGAAGTTTCTCCTTCGTCCAGATTTATGCTTGGCTTCCATGCCGTATCCTCGCCTAAAACATGGTCTGCAACAATGTCAAAAGTTGGTCGCGTTTTAGCACCAGTTCTAGAAAGAAGGTTACCTTCACGAGTATCAATTGCTTCTTTGACACCGCGTAATGTATTCAATTTGGACAATGCTGGCTGAGTCGAAGTGTTTTCCCTGCCAAGGCTTTCTCTCGCATTAGCTAAAGCAAGTTGGAGTTTCTCTCTACGTGAAAGTCTCATTCTTTTTCCTCCTCACTAAATTTCCAAGATTCGAGTTCTTTGTCTATGTCGATTTCTTTCTGTGGAACACTAGACGCTTGAGATCTCTTGGCAACATTACGCTTGATTTCGATTCCTCGAGCGGCTAATGGACTGACGACCTTTCCTTGTGTCTCGGCTTTCTTTCCACCGATTGCTTTTGGACCAAGTTTAGTTTCAGGTAGATTTCTGGATTTTTTAGCGGAATCTTGGCGCGCAGCATCATTTAATCCAGTAGGTATTGTGTTTGGAATAGATGGCATAGCCCCTTCCTTTCCAACTCCAATTGCAGTCTTAGGCAAGGGTTCTGCTGAAGGTAGTTCTCCGATTTCCCTGTCGCCCTTAACAGCAGCAAGACCTGCGAGTTTGGTTTCTCTCGCACTCATTACTTTCGCATGCTTGGCCTTTCGCCTTTTGACTAGTTGCGGCTTTCTTGGCCCCTTTGATACAATTGGTTCTGGGGCTTCTTCCACGATTTCTTCTTGAACGGTCTCAGTGATGATTATTTCCTCTTCCACGACCTCTATTGGTATCTCTTCAATAACTTCTACAGGTTCTGGGGCTTCTTCCACGATTTCTTCAGGTACGAATGATTCTGGAGTATTTGCTTCCAAATATTCTGCTAGGCGAAGTAATTCTTCTTCGGTAGGAGGGGCCATCAGAGGATGGTCCAATAGTGAATCTGGGTCAGAATTCCATGCAGAAATTACGGATGTCTCCAGATATGGAGCAGCCCTCATCAGTTGTGCTGATTCCGATTTACTCCAAGCCGATTTGTCACACGAAATCAATAAGCAATCATCTTCGAATCTCATTCGGTCTCCGAGTTCTCTAACCATCTCAATTACAGGGTTTGATCCACAAATGTTTGCTAGATATTCTAGGCCGTCCAAGAGAAGAACTGCTCTCAAATTACCCTCTAAGAATCCATACACGGTTCCCTTGATTGCGTCGATATCTACGAATTGAATCCCTTCCCCTTCTCTCTGCGATAACCAGAGACTATTTTCGGAAGGAATGTCGAAATTAACCAACAATTCTTCGCGTGTTTTTCTGCTGATAACCAACAATGGCTTGCCGTGATTCTTCAAATTAGATGCCAGCTGGAATATCATTTCACTTTCATTGGAGTGAACGCTACCCGGCTTTAGTGAAGTACCCATTTCAACATGTCTGTGAACCATTGCTGCTGCCTTAGCCTTGACAAACTCTGGGGCCTCGATTGTTGCATCAATCGTCGGTAATTTACTGGATTTAGTCCATGCATTTTTTCGAGTGCTGATATTTTGCCACCACTGAGAAGACTTGCTTTCTTCCGGAGTTTCTACTGTAAGTTTAGCAGTTGGGTGCAAATCAAGAATACGTTGTACATCGACATCTTCTATCAACTGAATTACACAGTCTAATTCCAAGCAATCTGCTTCAATTTCAATCAATGCTTCGACTCCTTCCAGAATCGCTTTTTCTTCATGAATTGCAGCACATACTTCGCCCCTAGTGACAATTACTTGCCCAACCCTTGGCATCTTCTCAGCAGGTGTTCTTTCTGTACGGATATATCCGCTTGAATTGAGTTTCACCATCTCATTGACTAGGGTTGCGAGAATACCTGCGCCTCCGCGCCGTTCCTCGATAATATTCCCTCTTGGTAACTCGACCATGGGCACCCCTACGGGGTGGTTCGTAATTCCACCCTTCTTGAATGATGGGGATGAAACTAGCATTATGACGAGGGTTTCATGTCCTAAATGCTCGTGGCGAGAACATGGACGCACCAAAGGGGCTAATTCACTTTTCGAATACCCCTATTGGGAATGAGCTGAATGATTCAAGTAAAAATATGAAGATTTTACTAGGTGTAATCAATCTAGCATTTGTAGTTTCAGCAATCTATTGGCCAGCCAATTTACTTCTAATTGCGATTCTATTAATCGTCATAGATGTAATCCTAATCCGCAGTTTGATTTCTGCAAGTGCTTTAGTTCCTCTAGCCGTTAACTTGAATCATCCATTTATGGAATCTGAACCGATCGCAAAATCCGAGATTATGGTCAAATTTTCCGAAGAGTGGATAGACCCTGGAGTCCATAGATTAAAGCTGGCTAAAGATTCTCTTTCCTGCTGGGTTATCCATCGACAGGATGACGATTTGACAGTATTGTCTATATGGGATACAAATCTGAAAGAATCAGTCCTCAATAGGCATCTAGGGGTTATCAATCAAGCGATTTCTCTCAACAATGCGGTCAATGGTTCAAACGACGAATTCGAAGATGCACGTGAAAGGGAATCTCTGGAATCTACATTGCTTGAGAGGGAATGGTTGCCAGAAGAAGAGATAGATGTCCAAGGTCCGATTTCTCGTATTTTCTCAAATGAGTGAAATCGTTATGCAAATATGAACATCGCACCGTACCTTCAAATGGTGTATTCTTCGCACACACACCATGGCCGCAGACTCAGTCTGGGACGGAGACCTGTCCTCTCTAGACGAATCTCAGCGTGAATTGCTGACTGGAGGTGGGCTGTCAAGGCGATTTTCTAATCTGCCACTTTGGCTATCTCATCCCTCGAATATAGGTGCATTTTACGGGTTTTTGGTTTCACTAGCTTTGATTCTTCCATATGCAATGACGGAAGAGTTCTGGTTCCCTCTTTGGTTACTTCATGCCAGCCTGCTAATTTTCGCAACTGCATTCTTGGGTATTTTCAGCAGAATTGTTAATGCCTTTACGAAAAGAATGCCAATGGCAGTTAACCGTAAAGTCCTCTATCCAATGCCATTCATCGGTTTTGCATTGTTTACCTTGATTCATACCGACTTACTAGTGAACAATACCTACACGCAATACCTCTCATGGGGATTGCTGATGATTCCAGGTCCGCTTTACATACACCTTTCATGGGCTCCAAGATGGAGATTACTTTGTATGATTGAAGATGGTTTTTCACCATTTGTGGACATGCCTGCTAAGCAATATCTTCAGGAACAGGAGTCTGATTCTATGGGATCTTCTGACACTGAACTAATGGAAGTTATTGAAGAGTTTGAATCTGAAGAAGAATAATCAGATTAGGCCTACTTCTTTACCAGCGCTCTCGAATATTCGAAGAACTTCATCTAAGTCTTCTCGAGATAGACCTGCTGACATTTGAGTCCTTACACGTGCCTTGTCTCTTGCAACCATTGGGAACACAATTGCTCCAGCCATTACGCCTTGCTTTAGCATCGCATTTGAGAGGCCTTTGGCTACAGAGGATTCGCCACACATCACAGGAATAATTGGAGTGGTTGAAACACCAGTATCGAAGCCAAGAGATTGCATCTCGGTTCGGAAATACTCGGTATTTTCCCATAGCCTTGCGTGATGTTCTGGTTCGTCCATCAATACCTCTACAGCGGCCTTTTGCGCTGCTGCAACACCCGGCGGTTGTGAACCGGATAGAAGCCAGGAACGTGAATGATTTAGGGCATGTTTCCTCACGATTTCTTTACCTGCGAGGATACCTCCCTGTACTCCGAGTGCCTTTGAGAATGAACCAACTTCGAAATCAACTCTCCCTTGGAGCTTAAAGTGGTCAACAATTCCTCTCCCACCGTCTCCTAGCACTCCTTCTCCATGGCAATCATCAACCATTACCATGGCATTATATTCCTCTGCTAAAGCAGTTAATTCACCCAGTGGGCAGATGTCACCATCCATGGAGAAAACTCCGTCAACGATCACTAGCTTCCTTTCAGCATCTTGATTCTCTCTGAGAACTTGTTCAAATGCCCCCATGTCGTTGTGAGGAAATACTGCTCTCTGAGCCTTTGTCAATCTAACTCCGTCAATTATTGATCCATGGTTCAACTCATCTGAAATAATGATGTCTTGCTTTCCTTGTACCAGTGAAGGAATCAATCCGACATTGGCAGTATATCCTGCTGAATAAATCAGTGAAGATTCAACTCCTTTGAATTCTGCAACCTTATCTTCAGCTTCCAGGTGAATGTCCATTGTTCCTGCAATCGCTCTTACAGAACCGCTTCCTGCACCATACTTCCTCGTAGCAGCGATAGAAGCCTCTACCACCTTTGGATGGGTTGTTAGATTCAGATAATTATTAGCAGATAGCATTATTGTTGGTTTACCGTCCATCGTACAACGAGGTGTGTTCGCACTTTCTAGTGTTGGAGGTTGCCATAGAAGCGATTGCTCTTCTAGATGTGCGTATCTCTCTTCCATCCAAGATAAATCTCCTGCCATGGTAATGCCAAGTGGTTGTTCTACATGTTGTTTTGCTCCGTTGCAAACAGTCATGAGTAAGTGGTCGCTGGGCCCGTCAATGCGAATTATCGGTATCGTCTCATCTGGACTCGGTCGAGCCCACATTTTCATGTCTCAGCAGCATTACCAAGACCAATTCAAGACAGTTATCGGCAGAGGTGCATGGCCTGGTACTCTTAATGTAAAGGTCGAAGGAGAGTCTTTAGTTCAATACAAGAAACTTCGAGTGAGTGCTGGCTTAGAAGAAGGAGAGCCAAGTTCGGTAGATTTGCATAGAATCAAGGGTTTTGATAGAGATGGAGTTTCATTTGGTGGAGCGACCGCCTTCCTTGCAACAATAGAGGCTGAAGGAAACACTCATGATTGCGCAGTTTTAATTCCCGATTTAACAAGACACGAAGATGTAGTGGAAGTTATCGCAGGGGTTTTCCTGCGAGAATCATGCTCATTGGAGGATGGAGATACTGTCAATATCGTCCTTGAATGAAGTCAAATTGACGAATTAGAATATCTTTTTGTTGTTGCCTACAGAGGTCTTGCCATCTCGAACTAGAATGATCGGGAACAGGAATTCTCGGTTCGGGTGTTTCAATATCCGGTATCCCTTCCCATGTGACTGACCATAGAATTAACCAATCAGGGTCAGATAATCCCAAATCAATTTCAGTTTGAGGGTTATCTCTAGCCTCGACAACTTTCTCTATCGTTCTGTAACCAGTAATGACAGCAAGCATTGCATTTGCAATTCTTCTAACTTGATTCCAGACGAAGGCTTCACCAACAATTTCGAATCCAACAATACGGCCATCATTTACCCATGGCTTGCAATCCTCTACGACTCTGGTTGTTGTTCGTCCGGGTTCTCTACGGCAGAAATTGGACCAATCATGTTCTCCTTTGAACAAGGAACACAAGTCTGTGAATGCTTTCAGTTCGGGCTCGACCCACCCCTCCATGCATTCCATTCTGTATCTGTATGTCCGATATAATGCTCTACGTGGGCTCCAGTCATCCGGAACTTGTCTTGCGTCAATCAAAGAGATGCTTTCTGGAATTTGATGACCTACGGCCTTGACAAACCCAGCTTCTCCCATTGCATCCCAGCGCTCCTGTTCGAGATCGATGAATCCTCCATTCAATCTTACATGGACGCCAGAATCTGTGCGGCTGGAAAATGCAACAGGCATTCTTTCTTGAGTCCATTTCAATTTCTTTTTGAAAATGTGCATGAAGGTTCCTTGAACTGTAGGGACGTCCGGTTGAACCTGACTGCCGTGAAAACAATCACCATAGTGACCGAAACGGAAGGCGATACGCGCCTTCCTCATGGCAATGCACCTCACTCATCTGAAGAAAGCATCTTTACTGCATCTTCAGCAGAATATCCTAGGCCACCAACAGCCCAGACTAGTGCCTGTCTTAGCCATGGCTGGATCATTGGATTGTCCATTGGTTGTCCAACTCTTTCGATAGCATCAACAATCAGTCTGCTAGCATCAAACAAAGTATCCTCCACAGGGATCTCGTTCAAATCAGCCATCTTTTCAAGTCGCTGATATTCTTTGATAGCCATTGGAATTCTACCACAATCTAAGCAGAAATTTGCAAATGAGGCAACATATTCCAAGTTTTCTTCATCAAGTTGCATTGCCTTCTTGTAAACTTGCATGATTTTTCCGGCAGGAACATCTTCTTCCATGTCCATGGAAAGACGCATGAATGCAGATTCAGCCCAGCCATAATGCGCTACTGCATTGTCAGGTTCTGCTTCTCTAGCTTTGTCAAATAATTCCATAGCATCAGTAAATTGTCCACTTGAAAGGGCCATGCCAGCCTGCTGGATTAGGTCGCTCATGACAGCGCCTTAGAGAACAGGTTTTTGAAACCTATGTGTCAATCTTGAGATTCTGCGATTTGGTCTTTTAATTCGTTTAGAATACCAGATTGGCTATGTCTTTGATGCATTTCATTCAGAAGTTCCTCGATAGACTTCCAGTTTGTGATGCAGAAGAAAGAGAATCTTGGGTCAGGAAGATCAATCTTTCTGGACCTCTGATAAGTTATGAATGCGAACATTTTCTTGAAGATACTTTTAGTGACTTGGCCTTCTAAAGTTGTAGCATCTGAATTGTCTCCTCCTCCTGATGCCCCTACTGAAACCGACATAGAATCTTCTCCTATACCTAATTGGCTTCCAGTGTCGCAGATTATTGTGTTGTAACCAAATAATGCCCCTAAGAAAGTTCTCTGAGTTCGAATTTCATTTATGTTATCGAAAAGGATTCTTCTTCCATCGCCGGGTAAAATCAAATGTTGCATGAAAACCACGCGGTGATTGGTAATTGCATAGTGGAAACTTCTTTGATAGAGTAATGTCATTAATGCGAAAAGAATCGACCAAAACAATCCAGCAATTATCATGTTGTAAGAATCTAATGGGATGAATCCGGATTCTTTATCCATAAACCAAGCAATTACGTCATCGAGTCTTAATGTTGGTGGAGTTAATGCAACAATCAATAAGAAAATTGTAGTCCATTTACCACTTGTACTTCCATTCATCATTCGATTAAACCATGCTATGCCTAACATGATTATCACAAACCCAATTTCGCCAATTTTTGTTATATTGACTAGTTCAAACATTAATTTGACAAACATATTGTCATCATCGTTACTAGTCCAATCCACAGAAAACAACCAATGAACAGCAAAAATTGTAATCGCGATTAAATACATCGGAACAAATGCAAAAATAGATGGTTTAATGTCCTTCAATATTTCTTCATCTTGTGTTAGTCTAAACTTGTCTTTGAGTGCGTTATTTATTTCAGAAATAGTCTTTATTTCTGTGTCCTCGCTACTTGTTTCTTCTGCAGCCTCGGTTGATAGTTCCTCATCAGACATAATAACCTCTCCTAATTAGCAACGAGACATAGTCGATGATGAACCTTACGGCGAATATCTCAGTGAAGTAGCCCCCATGAGTGTTCTGCGTTACCTCGGATAACGTCCCAATCTTTGCGAGTACGTATGCCCTGTTCATCATCAATTTCTAATTTAGTGACCTCTAATGGGTATTCATTGTATGTTAGGTGCGATTTCATCCCACCTCTTGTAGGCTGGTCAAAGGTCCAATGCGCTCTAGTGACCGCTTTGGCTTCAATACGGATTTCTGTGACTCCATTCCACATGTGAACATGGAAAGTTGGAAGGCCCAATTCGTTGCAGGTTCTCTCAACTCTAACTTCACTGAATCGTTCGCTTCTTTGTCGACCAACATCGTGGAAGAGGCCGCCCATTGACAATGGATAATGAGTAAAGTCTCTTCTTTTCCAATGACGTGAATCTTTTGCGGTAAGAGTGGGTGAGATATGTGGTAAAAACCAGTCTATGTATGAGCCATCATCCAAATGTAGCATTCCCCAAAACCATGGAGGTGAAGGAGCTTGAACGCAGACTTTCTGGAAATAGGCTGAGCCACTAACCTCCTTTCCATCGATTGTTCCATTGCACAAGGCTCCATGCAATCTTGAGATTCCGTATCCCATGCCGAGACCGTACTCCGCTTGTGCTACTTTCATGCTAGACATGGCATTATTCCATGGCTGCATTTTCAAATCGAAGTCGCCATGATCTGTATCTAATTTGAGCCAGAATTGATTTTCTTCAGGATTAAGCCCCATCGAATATTCTTTTTCGGTATGCGATGCAACGACACCACCTTTTTCATGTGGCCAATCAGGATGCTCTTCGGCTACAACTATTATTCGACTTTCTTCCAGTACTAATGGTTCAATCATCTTGTAACCGTCATACCACCATGCGGCAACCATGCCATCCATGGCGATGCCGCCTTCACTATCGAAACCAGGTCTTCCAATAGGTTTCCAAGGGTGCCCATTGACCTCTACCAGGGGGTTATCTTTCGTAGACCACAAAACCATCAATTGTTTTCCAGCAGGGTTGCCTCCTTCATCATCCAGCATAACCAGCCACCACCACCAGTCCCAAGTCAAATGGTGTATAGGGGGTAGGTTCTGCAACTTCCACAGGCTTGACAAATCACCTGTGAACTTCTGTGAATCAGTCATTAATCCACTTCCTTGCCCTTGAAAATCGACTGGCCAACGAACCAAAACATTGCACCCTGGAATACCAAGACCAATGTTGAAATTAGGAATGATAGCCAATTACTAACTCCAAGGTTCGGACTTCCACTGAATGCTGCGAGTGGTTCAGCGGCTGGAAGTGCAACATATGCCATTTCTCCTAACCAATTTTCCTCACCTTGGCCTCCGCCCCACAAACCGATTTCGATTAGCTGCCAATTGTCAGGCCAACTAATCGCAACACCTGCATCGACGATAATCATCCCCCATCCGATTACAGACATGTAGCGAATTGAAGAATCTCCTCCTGAAAATATTGCAACGAATGCCATTCCTAATTCCCATGCAGCAAAAATAATGGCGAGTATAACACCATTTTTCCAAATTATTCCGAATCCACAAAAGATAGTTCCGTAAACAAGAGAAACAAGCATAGTCGCCCATGCTATCGACATCCATACTCCAATGTCAGACCAACGGAAGAATCCATCACTGGGTCCAGTAAAACCTGTGATAAGACACAAGATGATGCAGATAGAAATTATGAATGGCCAAGTTATTCCTATGTATCCAATCATTCTGTAAAGTAATAATTCTCCTCTTGCGATTGGCTTGGCAAGCATGTAGTGAATCGTACCTTCAGACATCTCTTCTCTGATCAAGCCAGTAGCTAGGAACAAGGGTAGGAAGATTCCCAATAGGTATACGATTCCGAACTTACCTATACCCAAAATGAATGACCTATGACCTGCTTCTTTACCGTATTTCTCTTCATCAGGGTCTTCGTCTACATTCGTATCGCCATCTACTGTGATTGTAGAATTCAAAGAGTCCACAGTAACCAGAATATCACATTCTATACCGTTGTCATTTCCATCTCTCTGGCTAGAGGTGTCGAGATTGGTACAATCTCCATCATCATCATTCCCGACATAATTTTCCCCTTCACTTAGAGCATCCCAATCTATGTCATCTTCATTTATCCATTTTTCAGGAGGGTCGGGTTCAACCCAATCGGGGAATGATTCGGGCGAATTAGGATTAGTGCCCTCTAATCGTTCTTGGCCATCTGGATAACCATCTCCATCGGAATCGAAAGAGTCACCATCGTTGTCAATAGCTTCAATTTCAGTATTCATGGCTTCGATGTAAAATAGTAACATCAAAAATAGCGCTAGAGCTGATGCGATCATAACAACCCATGTGGAAATTCTAGTGCGATATTGCCGCATTGTGAATTCAGCAATAGCGGTGGATTTACGGTCAAGTTTTGACCAAATTGTATCCATTTTATTACTCATAACGAACCTCCTGTGAGGTACATCAGAATCGATTGCAGGTCATCGTCAGGATTATCGATTGCAGTAACAGTGCTGCCACTATCGATGATTGTTTGTGGTAGTTTTTTGTGAACTTCTCCTAAATGACGAGTTTCGATTAGTAATTTGGTAGGGCTGGAAAATGACATGCCTGTGACCTCATCAATACCTAGCATACTCTTGGCAAGATTACGAGGGTTGTCACATTCTAACTCTATCTTGTGTGGATGCTGGTCTAGCATTTCCCTAATCGCATGAGAATTTCCAAGTGCAAGAATTCTCCCACGATGAAGAATTACAATCTGTTCAGTGATTCTTTCAATCTCATGAAGGATGTGGCTGGAGACTAATACAGTCCTACCCATTGCTCCCAGTTCCTTGATTACGTTCATGATAGTCGTTCTAGCGAGTGGATCGCATCCCTGTAAAGGCTCATCGAGAATAATTAATTCTGGGTCGTTTACCAGAGCATGCGCAATTTTAACCCGCTGCCGCATTCCTTTCGAAAATTGTCCGATTCTCTTGTGCATTACATCTGCTAAAGATACGAACGAAAGAACTCTTGTGGCTTCCTTACTAGCCTCCTCTCTTGTCATTCCATGGAGCCTTGCGAAAGTGGTAACGAAGTCGAAAGCAGTCATCCAATCATACATTTTTTCATGCTCAGGTACGAACCCTACTCTTGAGTATGGTGCTGGATTTTTCCAGGGGTCTGTGCCGAACAATCTAATCGCTCCAGAACTAGGCTTTATCTTGCCCATCATCAATTTGAACAGAGTGGATTTACCTGCTCCATTCATTCCTAAAATTCCGGTTACCCCACCTGAAATTCCTAATGATACACTATTCATTGCATTGATTCTGCCATAGGATTTTGAAACACGATCAAACATTATCACCGGTGTGTTTTCTACAGGTTTCCATTCTGTAGTTTCTGCAGTTCCATGCTGCGTAACGTCCGGCATCATTCTCTAGTCACCTCCAGTGAAGAGACTCGATTAGCGAGCAAATACAATGCTAGGCCATTCATGATTACAACGGAAACTAAACTCCAAACCCAAGGGTGGTCATAGGTCATTTCTGTACCGATCAGGGCTTGACATACATGTGCTACTGCGTCGTATGGTGATATGATGTACAACAGTGATTTGTCGAATAGGGTGTTGATTATAGCGGCCATTGAGCGAGTTCCCATCAAAATAGCAATTAGACCGATAGCCGGGAAGAATCTCCCTCTAGAAATACTCGATAGCGCCAGCCCAATCGAAGTGTACGTGAATGCTAGAATCATACCGCATACAAACGCCGCTAAGAACATAGGGAATGTGTCAATGATCCATGCCCAACCCTTGCCCATAACTAGTATGTCGACAAAATAGTATATTGCCAAAGTTCCGTTGATTATGAAAAGTAGAATTAAGGCAACTGACAGGAATTTCATCGCTGCATAGTCGAATCTGTTAATCGGCCTGGAGAAGTATAATGCACTTGTTCCATGTGACCTGTCTTCTGAAATCATTCCTCCAACCAAAAGGGCTGCAACTATCGGGTAATACAGAATATTCCTAGGGAAGAATCCCATGACATGTCCATACATATTGTCCCGATTAACTCCCCAAATGTCGTAAAGTGTTGGTTCACCAATCATCCCAAACAAAAGTGCCAAGGCAACATCAGTCATCGATGCAATAATCACGAAGAAAATGAAGAGTTTAGTCGGTAAATTCCAAGGCCTGTGGCCTTTGGAGAAAATTCCCAAAATATGGTGTCGCAAAATAGCCCAATTCCTCATCCAGCGAGGATTCAAAGTACCCTCCCAAGGCTGGTAAATTTGTTCAAAAATTTGCCCCTGTGGAGCTGAAGCAACTTGTGCAGTATTGGCATCATCGTCATTTGAAGACCATGCAGCCTGCATTTTGGTTTGCCCAGTTACCGGAGTTTCTGCACCAAACGTTTCATCCTTGGATTCCACAGGTAGGAAGGGTTCGCTGGAGTCATCTTCAGCCATTCACGCCCCTCCCAATAAATCATCACTAGTTTTGATATCATGGCCTAATCTCTCCATAATTACCAAAAATAAATCTTCGAGGCTTGCTTCATGGTCGTGCATTCTACGAACTTGAGTTCCAATATCGGCAGCAGCCTGAAGAATTTCTTTGTAGGTGTTATCGCCATTGTGGCCAACTCTCATTACTCGGCCTTCACGTCTAACTTTCATACCTCTGTCTGTTAGAGTTTCTTCCATTTTTCCGGGGGAGCCCCAGACATGAATTTCGACTTCTTTATCGATTGCTTTGAGATCTTCAATCTTGCCTTGTGCAGCAAGTTTTCCCTTGTGCAGTAAGACAATGTTTTCACACACTCTCTCTACATCATCCATCAAATGGGAAGCCATCAAAACTGACCTCTGGCCTTGATTAACAGTGGTTTCAAGGGTGTTGAGCATAAACTCTCTAGCCTGGGCATCTAATCCATTACTAGGTTCGTCAGCAATGATTAGGGCAGGATCATGAATTAAGGCACAAGCCAATTTTGTGGCCTGTTTCATTCCGGTGGAAAAGGAAGAAACTTCACGATATCTTTGTTCACCAAGGCCAACATATTCCAAGGCTTGATGTGCTCTTTGAAGGGCAACATTGGGATTCATCCCAATCAATTCACCACTGTATCTAACCTGGTGAATTGCATCCATATTTGGATTTAGTGCGTCATATTCAGGCATGTATCCTATGCGTTGCCTAATTTGGTCGCCTTGGGTTCTAATGTCAAATCCCATAACTTTGCCTTCACCAGATGTGAGTTGTATCAACCCCAATATGGTCTTCAGGAAGGTAGACTTCCCAGCCCCATTTGGCCCAAGTAAACCAGTAGAACCTTTTTCGATTCGAATGTCTAGCGAATCAAGTGCTACATGAGGGCCATAAGATTTGGTAAGAGCACTAGATTCGATAATCAAGTCCTCTACCATGGATTACACAGAGGAAGGTGGGCCTTTGAACATGCCCCTTTCAGGGGCAACCTTCTCTGACCTTTACTGCGATTCCTTTGGTGAAGGTTTCAAATTCACTTGGAGTAGATTGTGAGCGGCCGATAGCTAGGAGTTCTCCCGACGAATTAACAACTAGGACAATCTCTCCAGGCCTTACCCATTCATCACATGCAGTAACGAAACCATGCATTACATTCCTGCCGTCTTTGACAAAGGGCTCAGCGTCGCTATCAACTACGACCCAAGCAGGTCCCTTGCCTATATGTTGATTCAAGTCACTGGATGAGAAACCACTAGGGATGTTTTCTGTCCTTAATTGGTGCAATTTCCTCGCCCCATTTACAGTAAGTGAGATGCCGCCTTCGGCAAGACGTGGGGAAAACAAATGCTCACCTTCGGAATTGATGACATTTCGAATCCTGCCTGTCCTACTCATTACGAAAGTCGAATCTTTACAGATCGATATGGCTTCACTTTGTTCAACGTTGCAGAGTACGCATAATTTGTCAACAATCTGGGAGTGCTTTTTCGCATCAGGGTCACGTTCTGTTGGTTCGATGCCAAGCTGTTCGAAAACTCGCTTGTGCAACTCTTCGGTATCAGATATGTCAATAGGAATGAGTTTCCTGTTGTGAATTCCATAATTCTCTAATTCATTCTGAACTTTGACAAAATCCGGTTTACTATTCCACAACCAATCGGGTCCTTCGACGTGAGCCCAGGGGTTTAGATCTTCGAGATTCCATGGCACAATTCCGATTGGAGTTTGGATGAATAACTCGTAATCAAGAGAACAAATTCTCTCAATTAAATCTCCAATTTTATCCCTCCAAGGTGCACTGGAGCCATGAAACAGAATCACATCACCAGATTTCGTTGATTTCCACCGTGAGTAGACTTTCCTCCTTGCCATTTCGATATGAGGTCTGCTCAAAGTGTCTGCACCACCCCACGATTCTCCTCCTCCTCTAGGCGTGAATTGAGCGTCTACTAGCCAATCCCAATTTCCTTCCCATCGCCCCTTTTCTTCTCCAAATTCTTTGGATGCAGAAATCTCGTCTAAGATTAAAGGCTCCATTTTCATGTTTGAAGGGTTAGTAGTCAGCCAAAGAAACGCTTCACGAAGTGCAGGATGTTCGTGACTTCTTCGTTCAGCAAGTCTCCAAATAGTTCCATCACGCACTGCTTGGCGGCATCTAGAAATCTCTTGAAGAGTTACTTCTAAGTTATATTTCGAGAGAAGTATAGTGCGATCTTCTTTGTTCATGCTTCGAACATCCGATGGAGAATAGTGAGTGATTGATGGCATTAGAATCGGCCATTCTTCTATTTCTGCAATTTTTTCTGTACCCCATGGTGTCAACAATCTTCCATCTCTGGCAAATAGGACATATGCGGCTGAATCAAACAAGTCTGCTCCCATTGCAATTAGCATAGGAAATAGCATTGGATGCCCGCAACCGAACATGTGTACGGGGCGATTTGGAGACAAATTGGACTTACATGCTAGCATAATCTTAGCCAAATCCTTGTACTTCTGTTGTTCCATAACAGGGACAATTCCTCCTATGGGGTGAACACTAAATCCAAGTTCGCTCATCCCTTTGGCACTCTTCGCTCTTAATTCGGGATATAATCCACCTTGTATGGGTCCATTGAGCATTACTCCACTAGCGGTTTCAACAGATATTTCTCCTCTTTCGATAGTTTCTCTAACAGCACTTTCGACCTCTGAAAATTTCATGTCAGGTCTTGTGAAAACATCAAGCATAGTGGCTACATCAACACCAATGTCTTTTTGGAATTGAACAATTTCTTCTACTCCTACTTCTACATCCCCATACACGTAAGATTGGAATGTGCCTGAGTCTGTCATTACCATACCTGGATAGTCTAACAATGAGTGTACGCCATTTTCAATGGCTACGTCCTTTAATTTGTCATGTTTCCAGATGACGTATGAATTTGTAATTAGGGCTTGTATGCCGTATTTGTCCCACATTTCTCTGGGCTCTATTGTTCGAATATTTGGGTTGATCACCGGTAGTAGGCAAGGCGTTTCTACAATACCGTGTTTCGTATGTAATTTGCCTAGCCTTGCTTGACCATCGCGAGTTGTAATCTCAAATTTCCCTTCGTCCTTTTCCCTGCAAGGCTTAGGGTCTTTGCGAGTGCCGCTTTGCCATTTCATTTCATCACCCAAATTATACGAAATCAACTTGGCCATGGGCTAGTATGAATTCTCTTCCCAGTTCATCAAAAGTGTCCAGCAAACTTGAACAGAAACTGACCTTTGCAATCTCGTCATCATTTTCTAAATCATCTTTGACTCCTTGCAATGTTCCAGGGGCAGCTCCACAACTTAAACACGCACCGGTCAAATCTAGAACTAAGTGCATGCCATCGTTCTTAACTTCGGAAGATGTTACTTCGATTCCCCCTCCGTGACCGTCTAAAGCGGCTCTAACTTGGCCAAGTCGTGCCAGTAATGCAGGCACTAAATCTTCAACATCATGGAGAGAAGTATTTCGTAAATTCTCATCCATTTCAACATCGGTTGATTCTGCGATTCTGCGTTGGGCTTCGACTTCCATAGCAGCCGCAGCCTCAAGGCGATACTGCTCTAGAATGTCGTCATCCATGCTTATGCGTTCAGTTTTCTATTCAAGAACCCTCGCTTTGTATATTGTAAAGTCCGTACAGTCATTGATAAAGGGGTAACTCTAGGAGTTAACATGGGAGACGAGATGTTGAGCGTCGAGAACCTCCACGTCAGTGTGGACGACACTGAGATACTCAAGGGTGTTTCCTTGAAAATCAACTTAGGTGAAGTTCACGCAATCATGGGCCGAAATGGTTCAGGAAAGTCAACCCTTGCTAACGTGATAATGGGTCACCCTGCATACGAGATAACTTCTGGAGATATAAAATTCAAAGGAGAGCCTTTAGAAGAAATGGAAGTCTTCGAAAGGGCTCGAGCTGGTATGTTCCTTTCTTTCCAATACCCTTCGTCGATACCAGGAGTTCAAGTTGGAACCTTCCTGAGAAAATCGGTTTCTGCCGTTAGGGGGGATGATGCACCTACTGCCAGAGAATTCAGAAAGGAACTGAAGTCTTACATGGAAGCATTAGAGATGGACAAATCATTCCTTTCACGCTATGTCAACGATGGATTTAGCGGTGGAGAGAAAAAGCGCCTCGAAATTCTACAGATGTTGTTGCTTAATCCAACTTTGGCCCTCTTAGACGAGACTGACTCTGGGTTAGATATCGATGCACTGCGAGTAGTAGCTGAAGGAATAAACAGTATCACTCCAAATGCAGGATGCCTTCTAATTACTCATTATCAGAGATTACTTGACCATGTCAAACCAGATTACGTTCATGTAATGATCGATGGAAAAATAGTCAAGACAGGCGGTGCAGAATTAGCTGCTGAACTCGAATCAAAGGGTTACGATTGGCTTGAAGCATAGGGGTGGAAAAATGTCTGGAGATACAGCAAGAGATGCGGTAGGAGATTATCGCTATGGATTCCATGATCCTGAAAATGCAACAATCAGATTCGACAAGGGTCTCTCAGAACAGGTAGTCAGAGATATCTCAGAATTGAAAGGAGAACCTGAATGGATGACCAAGATTCGCGTCAAGGCTTACCATCGTTTCATGGAGATGCCTATGCCATCCTGGGGTAATTGCGACATGCTAAATCAGATTGACTTCGATGCAGTCACATACTTCTTACGTTCTTCAGAAGGAACTGAGAAAAATTGGGATGATGTTCCTGATGATATCAAAAATACATTTGACAGACTTGGTATCCCTGAGGCTGAGCAAAAGTGGCTTGGTGGCGTAACCGCTCAGTATGAATCTGAAGCAGTCTATCATTCGATAAGAGAAGACTTGGAGGAACAAGGAGTGCTATTCCTGGACATGGATTCAGGTTTGAAAGAGCATCCTGAGATCGTGAAGAAATATTTCTGTTCGGTCGTACCTGCTAGTGATAACAAATTCTCTGCCCTAAACACGGCAGTCTGGTCTGGAGGGTCATTCATCTACGTTCCAAAGGGTGTACATGTGGAGATGCCTGTTCAAGCGTATTTCCGAATTAACGCCAAGAATATGGGGCAATTCGAACGTACTCTAATCATCGCTGATGAAGGCTCTTCAATTCATTATGTTGAAGGTTGCACTGCGCCTACTTATTCCACAGAATCTCTACATTCTGCAGTTGTAGAATTAATCGCTATGGAAGGAGCAAAGATTCGTTATTCTACAGTTCAAAACTGGTCAGCAAATGTCTACAACTTAGTTACAAAGAGAGGCATTGCACACTCTAATGCAACAATCGAATGGGTTGATGGGAATATTGGTTCTAAATTGACAATGAAATACCCAGCCGTAATTCTCAAAGGCGAAGGGGCACATGCTGAAGTCATTTCAGTTGCTTATGCTGGTAAAGGACAACACCAAGATGCTGGAGCAAAAGTTCACCATCTTGCGCCTAACACAACATCCAACATTTTGTCTAAGTCTATTTCTAAAAATGGTGGGCGCTCATCATACCGTGGTATGCTACAAGTTACACCAAAGGCAAAAGGATGCCGCTCAAAGGTTGTCTGCGACGCTCTAATGCTTGATGCTGACAGTCAATCTGACACATATCCAACTATGGAAGTTGGGAACTCAAGTGCTGATTTAGAGCACGAAGCTAGTGTGTCTAAGGTAAGCAATGGCCAGCTATTCTATCTGATGTCGAGAGGACACAGTGAAGAAGAAGCGATGGGTATGATTGTAAATGGATTCTTTGAACCATTCACACGTGAATTGCCTATGGAATATGCAGTTGAACTCAATCGTCTTCTTGAATTGGAGATGGAGGGTGCAATTGGATGATGCAGTATCCTCAAATCAGTATCCCTCCTCGCTCTCAACACCTTTGGCGCTACACTCCTTGGAAGAGGATTCATCCAACTAAGGTTTCTGAAATGCCGGGTTCGGACTCAATTAGATTCTCTTCTGGCCAAGACTCAGAGATGGGAGACAGTGATGAAATCGCTCGCTCATTTATCCATGCGATTTCACCTGTTTGCAAAAAAATTGTTCTCAAGGATGAAACATTGGAGCTAGATTTGCGTTGCTCCGGCCATATCTGTTCGGGCGAATTGAATATTGAATCATCTGGCAAGTCTACTATTGTCATCAGGATTTCAGGCGATGCTGGATGGACTGGATTGCGCATTCGTGGAAATGTAGAAGGCTCTCTTTCCATGGCTACAATCAATAATTTGGCAGGAGATGGTCACTTTTTGCGTTGTGAAGATTGGGTTGTCGGCAGAGATTCAGAACTAGAATTTGCAACTCTTTCCGCAGGTGGATTCCTCAACAAATCCGATATTCGTGTAGATCTAGCCAACCGCGGGGCAGAAATGAGAGCAGGTATAGCATCGAATGGATATTCATCTCGACATGACGATCACCATGTTGAAATCAAACATAGCATCGGTAATACAGATTCTTCATTTGTCATGCATGCTACTTGTAATGATTCTTCTCATTCTGTTGGTACTGGATTACTAAGCATCTGTGAAGGTGCAGATGGGAGTGATGCAGGTCAAGTATTCCGCAACTTGTTGCTTTCAGAGAAATCTCGTGCTGAGGCAATTCCAGAACTTGAGGTTCTGGCTGATGACGTGAAAGCTGCACATGGGGCCGCAAGCGCTCCAATCGATGTTGATCAGCTTCATTATTTGGCATCTCGAGGCCTTTCCAGTGATGAAGCATCAGCATTGATTGTTGAAGGTTTTTTGATGGACGCATTCAGGGAGATAAAGAGTGAGGAAGTTGTCGCTGCTATGAGAACAAGGCTACTTGTTCATCTAGAGTGTTTAATGAATGGGTGATTCAATGAAGCAGGATTTCCCAATTTTTTCTCGAGAGGTTAACGGCCGCCCTCTGGTCTATCTTGACAATGCTGCCACTACCCAAAAGCCGTCATGTGTTATCGATGCGATGACGAAATACTATTCCTCATCTAATGCTAATGTACACAGAGCTGTTCACACTCTAGCCGGTGAAGCAACTGAAGGCTATGAAGCATGTAGGAAATTATTGAAACAGAGATTCAACTCAGATTTTGCAGTTATCACTAGCGGCACTACTGAGGCAATAAATCTTGCAGCCCACGCTTGGGGTGAGCATAATTTGCTACCGGGTGATGCTGTAGTGTTAACGGAAATGGAGCATCACAGCGACATAGTTCCTTGGCAAATGTTGGCAGAAAGAATTGCTATTGAATTGAGATTCGTTCCTGTTGATGAAGGGCAACTTGACTTAGATGCCCTCGAAGTGGCATTGGAAGGTGCAAAATTAGTGTGTGTTGTTCATACATCGAATGTACTTGGGGTTAGAAACCCAGTTGAAAAGATAATTTCAATGTCCAAATCAGTGGGTGCAAGAGTGCTTGTAGATGCTGCGCAAGCGGTACCGCATGAAGTGATTGATTTCAAAGAGCTAGGAGCGGATTTCATGGCATTTAGTGCACACAAAATGTGCGGTCCAACGGGAATTGGCACTCTGTTAATTAGCGAATCAGCGTTCAACGAAATGCAACCGTTCATGGGTGGAGGCGACATGATACAAACCGTTACTCTAGAAGGCTCTACCTACCAGACTAACGAACACAAATTTGAGGCAGGAACTCCAAGAATTGCTGAAGGTGTTGGATGGGCTGCGGCTCTGGAATGGATGTCGCATATCGACCTAGAAAGTCACCACTCACGCCTTCTGAAGATTGCCCAGAATGTCGCAAAGCAACTCGAGCAAAAAGGCATGAAAGTCTACTCTACACTAAATCCAAGTGATGCCGCTGTTGTTTCATTCACCCACCCTACAATTCATCCAGAAGATTTCGCTAGATTACTTGATGCACAAGGTATTGCTGTTCGAACAGGCCACCATTGTGCCCAGCCCTTGATGGAAAAACTCGGAGTTAATGGCACAATTCGAGCATCATTTTACATTTACAACGACGAGTCTGATGCTGAGGTATTCCTTTCAGGAATCGATCGTGTATTGGAGGCAATGGCATGACTTGGCCGGATTCTATTCAGGAGATAATAGTTGAATTCCAAGAAATCGAAGACCAGTTCGAAAGGCTGGAAGTTTTGATGGATTTTGCTGACGAAGTTGATGAGTTACCTGTTAATGAATGGAATGACTCCAATTTAGTTAGAGGTTGTCAGTCAGTCGCTCATATTGAAGTAAACATCCGTGATGAATTGGTTTGGCTACGTGCTGCAGCGGATGCAAAAATGGTCCAAGGATTGCAAGGAATTCTTTCGATTGCAATAAATGGAAAATCACCTGAAATAGTAATGCAATTGACTCCAGATTTCGCTGAAGAGGCAGGAATTTTAGTCAGTTTAACACCTTCACGTTCCAATGGTTTTAGAACCATGTTTGACATGATTCAGAATAGAGTAAAGGAGGAGATTTTGTGAGTACTAAAGAAGAAGTAATGACCGCTCTAGATGAGGTAGAAGATCCAGAATTGAATCTTTCAATCGTTGAGTTAGGATTGGTCTATGATGTTCGTTTTGAAGATAAAGATGGAGTTCAACATGCTGAAGTTGACATGACATTAACCAGCCCTGGATGTCCTGCTGCTGCAGAAATAATGGCTGCAGCTCACCGTGCTGCACTA